>Ga0256404_1002358_pt1 | contig 41900 bp, 35 predicted proteins | sample RumenRJG_01DNA_FD_185990 | JGI IMG/M metagenome (GOLD analysis project Ga0256404, IMG submission 185990) | Bovine rumen microbial communities from Lethbridge, Alberta, Canada - RJG_01 | ecosystem: Host-associated > Mammals > Digestive system > Stomach > Rumen | place: Canada: Alberta | collected... | reverse complement strand
TAATAAACATTGATAGGTGAGCCTGCTTGGTGATAAGTCAGGCGGGCTCATTTTTATTGTGGTTCTCTACTCCGTGAAAGTGGCTCTCGGAGTCCGTGCAGATGGCTCTGGCGCGACGGCGTATACAACAATATCACAGACTTACGGGAATAGCTATCCCGGCTGTGCAGAATTAAATTCCACAACATATTTTTTGTGACTACTCAACTGATTCGCCGTAGAGATATTTGTACAGATTGTCACGATTGATAAGCATTTTCCTGCCGGCAAAGACGCAAGGCAGCTCACCCGATTTGCACAGGCGGCGGATCTGATATTCGGTAAATCCGGGAACTTGTTTTGCTGCCTCCTTGATAGTCAACATCGTAGGAAGTTTCTTGTTAGGCAGACGGCTTTCGTCAATGTAGTTTGACTTATCAAGCACAGGACGATTCTGTCCGTAACCGAATTGACCGTCCTGCTCGAACATTTCAAACATCATTTTTGCACCGTTTTTAAACCCTGTTGAGTATGTCTCTCTGTTGACGATGTCGTTCTGCCGGAGTTGCACATCGAGCAGAGTTTCAAACATTACTTTCTGCTCATCGGTCAGCTCCTTCGAGAGCTTGGTGAACAGCTCACGCCACTTTTTATTGAGCGAAGCGAATTCCTCTGCTCTGTTTTCATCATCTCTGCACGGCAGCATCATTTCAAATCTCTGCTGTGGAGTAAGGTTTTCATTTTTCATTTCCTATCATTCTTCCTTTCATTTCTTTTTGATTTAATTTTCGCCGTTAAGAATTACAACACAACTTTTTTGTTCAGCTGAAAACAGCCCGTGACGCCATCGAATAACCTCACACAAGCGGAGTTACAGGCATTTTTTTTGAATTTTGACGTCGGTAGTTTTTGCTTTTTCACTTTTTGACTCCAATTCTCCTTTCGCAGATTCTCTCGCAAACACGCCGAGCTTTGCTCGTCGAAGTGAGCCGTGCCGGCGCTTTGACGCCGCACTTTTACCTGCTATACTATAATTACCCCATAATTCATCACTCCTTATCTGTTTCATATTATCATTGGCTCTCTTCATTTTTCACATATTTTTTACTAATCAAGTTATCATTGCTCACACGAGCTTGATATATTTTCCTCATACAGACAGAGGTTCTCTTCTTTAACCTTGCGGCTCTGGGTACAGATTCCGCTCTTTGCTGAGTGAGACCTCTATCTTGTGGGATTTCATTTATGAGTCGGATGCGGGCATAATTTTTGTTCCGCTCATGTCTAAGCTGGTTATGACCCATAAGAATGTGAGGTTCTGTTTGTAAATTATCTTGAGAGGGTGTTGTTATGTTCTATGTTGGTATTGACATTGGCAAGCGAAATCATGAAGCTGTCGTTACTGATGAAAACGGAAGTATTGTGATCAAAGCATTTCGTTTCACTAACAATCTTACCGGTTATCTCCGCATGACTGAGAAACTGAAAAAGATCACAGTAGTCAGATCACAGTTCATTTTCGGTATGGAATCAACTGCTCATTACTGGCTGGCACTGTATACCCGTCTAATGAAGGACGGATATTGTGTCCAGATGTTTAATCCGATTCAGTCTGATGCACTCAGAGGCTTGTATCTTCGCCAGACAAAGTGTGACTCAAGAGACGCCTTTATCATTGCAGAGGTGCTTCGTTTCAAACGGTATTCTGCTACCATCGTTCCTCAGGATAAGATAATGGCACTGCGTGAGCTGTGCAGGAACAGAGCTTTCCTTGTTGATAGCCAGTCGGATCTCAAACGTAAGGTGGTCGCTTTGATGGACATGGTCTTTCCGGAGTATGAGAAACTCTTTTCAAGCCTGTTTGTAAATGCATCGATTGCTGTATTGCAGAAATATCCTACGCCAGATAAGATGGTCAAAGCAAATGTTACTAAGCTGGGAGAACTTATCCATAAAGCAAGCAGCGGATATCATGGTCTGGCTAAAGCACAGGAGATAAAGCAGGCTGCAAAGGAATCGTTTGGTATTGACGATACCTATGGTGCATATTCAGCACTGATCAAAGCATATATCAACAACATCAAATACATAGACGATCAGCTCGACGAGCTTGATAAAAAGATAGAAGAAATATTCAACGGACTCGACAGCAAGATAACCACGATAAGCGGTATCGGAACGAAGCTCGGTCCTGTAATACTTGCTGAGATAGGCGACATCAGCAGATTTCATTCTGCCGACAAGCTCGCTGCATTTGCCGGCATAGACCCAACGGTTAAACAGTCCGGTGGCTTCCTTGGTACAAGGAGCCGTATGTCAAAGCGAGGCTCGCCATATCTGCGCAGAGCAATATGGCAGGCATGTGTTGTAGCCATACATTGTGATCCTATGTTTAAAGCATATTATGACAAAAAAGCAGCGCAGGGAAAGAAGTATATGAATATCATCGGACACTGTACCAAGAAAATGATTACCGTTATCTATGCGGTGCTGCGGGATGATAGAGTATATGAACCTGCGGCGGCATAAAGCAATTTGATATATCTGTTCTTTCAAGCCTTATGATAGGCTTGGCGTAAGCATGCCTGTTTTTGTGTTTCATATTTTTTTGATTTTTTCAAAATTAGGGCTTGACAATTGATAGTCGGTCAGCAAAGTACTAAATGGAGCATTTCCGGTGCCAATTCCGATGGTTGATATCGGCTGCCGTTTCGCAGGCAGACACACTTTGTTATCATCTTCTTCTGCCAATGATGCAAGGGGGTCCACGGGGTTCTCCCCGTGCCAGCAATTAGTGGGCGGTGGACTGCCGCCTGCGATGCTGGCTGGTCACAAATTTGTGCGGTTTTCGGACTGCCGTTTGCACCCCTCAAATTGACCCTATTTTTCTTCGCTATCATTCGCAGAAGAGAGAAAAATACTGTGTAGCTTGACCTGCCGACTTAAACTTGGAACAGTTTTGTTCAGCACTCGCAAGCCGCAAAACGTTCAGACTCGGGGTTTTATCTTTTCTGCAATTTCAGAGTTACTATACAGATAGTAAACTCCTGCGGCGATATTCCGTTGCCCTGTCATTCGCTCACACTTGCGCCACGTTGCCCAGTGTCGCTTCCTGTGCCTGCGGCTCGGGTAAACTCTCCACCGAGGTAGAGGGCGGGCACAAATCGGCTCACAGTGCGGGATCAAATTCGGGGACAAGAACACCTCGTTCCTTGAAAATCTTTTCTCGCAGTCTTGCTGCACTTTGGTTGAGCAACTCGTTAAGTGTGTAGCGCTTCACCTCAACTTTCTTTCCGCCAATGAGAACATACTCAGGGTCAGCTGCTTTCCGAAAAGGGACAGCTAACTGCCCGACAGGGTCAGCTAACTTTTCACAAGTGTTGTTGAGGCCTACACTCGCAGAGTCAATAGTATCAGCGGTTTGTGAGCTTTCGCTATCCACAACAGTGACAGCAGGGTCAGCATTTTGTAACGGCTCGGGCATCAGATTTCTGCCGTCACTGGTGTCACTGTCACGGTTATACTCGAGCATTATCAACCGCTGTCCATTGCTGCGCTTGTGAGAGAACTTAACTCCGTAACTTTGCAGTTCGTAACCGTGCAAGGTCAGGTCTTTCTTCATCATGTTCGGGAAAAATTCTTGTGAGAATTTCTCCGTAAGCAGACTGCACAGTTCTGTTGCTGAGCCTTTGAACGTGAGCTTTTCAAGCATCAGGTCATGAATGGCAAAAGAGAAAAGATCGGGTGGCTTATCCTCACTCTCGTCGGTGACCGTCCACCTTGCGCCCTGCCGTGTGAGCAGCAGCTCTGTGTCCTCAATGTCACGGCCTGTGCAATGCAGCACAACCTGATTTGCACTGCGTTTTGCCTTGATAAGCACCAGCAGACCGTCAACACAGCCGTTCAGACCTGTGCTGCCCGAGACCATGTTGAACGGATCTTTGTCGGCAGCCTTGCGCAGATGATGTACAAGCACAATGCAGATACCGAGCTGCTGTGCAAGAGCTTTCAGCGGCAGAAGCTCGGCATAGTCACTGCCGTAAGTGGAATCTGTCTCGCTCCTTACCATTTGCAGTGTGTCGATTACTACGAGATGAAGATCCTCGTGAACCGACTTGAACTTGGTGATCTGCTCCTCCAATCCGCAGCCGATAGAGTCTGCAAGGATAGAAAAGTACAGATTGTCCGACGGCTCATCTGTCAGTTCATAGAGCCTCTTTTGGATACGCTCGTAGCCATCTTCGAGACAGAAATACAGAGCTGTGCCGCTTGCGGTTTCACGCTCGAGCAGCTTTTCACCTTTTGCAACTGCAAGGCAAAGCTGCAAAGCAAGCCACGATTTTCCCGCCTTCGGGGAGCCTGCAAGAATGTACAAGCCTTGGGCAAGCAAGCCGTCAACGGCGAACCCTATCGGCTTGTACAGCGTGGTCATTATCTCCTCGCAGGACTTGGTGATCAGTTTGTTCATGTGATTTCTCCTTTCTGTTTTTGTTTTTTGAGAACGATCGCCCTCTATATACTTACCGATGGCAGAAGACAAAAAGCGACATTTTTCGACCGTTCACAGATTTTTTACAATCATCAAGGCAAAAAAAGACCGCACAGACTGCTCTGTGCGGCGACATATCTACGCTGCTTTCTTTCGCTTCTTCGTGGGTTTTGGCTTTTCAAGATACTTGCAAAGACGTTTGATATTGTACGGTATCTTTCCCGTGTATTCATCGTGGCAGCCCATTGCAAGCCTTGCATACTCTGTGCGCAGCTTTTCAAGCGCTCTCTTTCTGAGCTTCCTCACATTGCCGGGAGTTGTTCCGACCTCCTTAGCGATCTCGTCGGTGTTCTTGTCTTTCAGAAAAAGCGTTATGACTTGATACTGTTTTGACGTGAGGGTTTTCATACTTTCGCACAGCAGCTTGTCCTCAAACCGATCTTCGATGCGTTTGATAAGCTTGTTCTCAACTCGCTTTTGAAAAGGATGCACACCATAGTATTTGCTCTTTGAAGATACCGAGCTGTCGCATTCAGACAGGGACTTTTGCTTTCTGCCCTCGTAGTATCTTCGGTCTGAATTGAGGTGTGCTCTTTCAACCTCCTGCCATTCTTCCGATTTGTAGAATGACACAAGCTGCTCGTACTCTTGCTTCGTGTGCGTTTGCTTGAACAGCTCAAGCGGCGTAGGCAACTCTGAAACGACACTCTCATTATCTTTCTTATGGTAGTATTGGATCCTCATGAATACCCCCTTCTGTCTCTGGTCAAAGGTTTATGTATCATGAGTGCCGTCAGGTCACGGCTTTATTCTATCATTCAAGACAAGATGTGTCAATAGCTAACTGTACAATTGGTTGGACATGAAAGGATTTGCGGTCAGAATATAAGTTTGTAAGAGTAAAAGCCAGAAATCTTTGCATTTACTTTTACATTTAACGGATTAAAAATAATGATAACTATCCAAAAAAATTCCCCACAAACTTTATCGGATCTGATATAATATCAAAAAGAGCGATTTATTTGCTTTATGCACAAAAATCAAATGGATTATAGCTGTTCTATATTGACTTTTTACCAAAAATGCGGTATAATCAATACACATATTAGTAATGATTATGGGTACATACATCATATAGAAGGGCAGGTTGTAATAATGACTAGGATTAGGATAGTTAGTAATCCATATGAAAGGACTTTGTCTTATTTTATCAACAACGGAAAAAATGATTCGTGGGATACTCTTAAGCAGGACAGCATCAACAGCAAGCTGCGCGAAAACGACAGTGAGAAGATCTTTTTGCCTTTCAAGGCTAATGACATAGTTGATACTATCGTATCGGAATACTATACAGGACCTGAGAAGGTCGGTCTTGAATTTGAAGGAACACCTGATGAATACAAGGTGCTTGAGGAAGTATGCTCTTTTGAAGGTGTAAAGGATAAAATAGAGCTAAGCTGCACAGAGAAATCTCTCGAGAATGCCCGTGATGTTCTTGACGACACCAAAAATGTGTTTGAAAGAGTGCGTCCCATCATAGAAAAAATCGTCAGAGAGGATCAGTCTGTGACGAGCGATCTTTCAAAGGTCACAGATGCATTGAAAGACATTATTCCTATCTGCATATTTGGCAACTACAGTGCCGGAAAATCTACTTTTATCAACTCACTTATCGGTTATGAGATACTGCCAAGCGGTGGAGATCCTGTTACCGCCAAGATATATGAGATACGCAGATCTCGCCAGGAAGACAGAGCGAAGATAACATTCACATATCTTGGTGAGGATTTTGAACTGCAGTTTGACGATAATGAATGCCGTGTTATCGTTGGCGACAAAGAAAAGGACATGATACAGGAGATACTGGCTTCATTGGCTGAAATCGAGAACAAGTGTCTTTTCAAGATGGTCAACAAAACGATTTCTATCCTTAATTCATATGAAAAGCGTGACAAAGAAGTCATTGTTCTGAGCAATGTCATAAAGATAGAAACTCCATTCAGCAAAAACGGCAAGCTTGGACAGTCGCAAAATAAGTTCGTTATCTTTGACACTCCAGGTTCAAATTCAAAAACGAATATGGATCATCAGGCTGTATTGATCGAATCTCTGCAGGGATTCTCGAACGGTATTCCTGTATGGGTATCCAGTTTTGATTCTCTTGACAGCGTTGACAATGCAAATCTGTGCGACAAGCTGTACTCAATAGATGCTTTGGATAAACGCTTTACGATGATAGTTATAAACAGAGCTGACAATGTCGAATTGCCGAAAAACGGTTTTTCGGATAGAGAGCTCAACGACATTCTTGAGTATGACTCTGTTGAGAAAATGTACTCAAGCGGTATATACTTTGTATCAGCTGTAATGGGTTTAGGAGCAAAAAACATAGACGGAATGCAGAGCGAATATCTCCTTGATCTGTTTGATGAGAAAGAGAGAAAGTATTCAGATCCTGATGCAAGAGGATATAAAAAACTGTACGAATATAACATTATGCCTGAGCATATGAAGCGCAAAGCTATAGAGAACTCTCTCGAATGTGACAAGCTCGTATATGCAAACAGCGGCCTGTACTGTGTTGAATCGGAAATGGAGCAATTTGCGAACAAGTATGCGGCATATAACAAGTGTCAGATGGTATACAGGTTCCTTAACAGCGTTATTGACGAAACACAGAAACGCATTACAGAAAAGACATCTTGGCTTGAGGTTCGGAAGGTTGAACTTGAACAGGAACTTGACGGAAAGAAAAAGGAACTTATTGAATGCGTACAAAAGGAAACACAAAGCTCGATAAGGACTAACGAAAAGCAATCGAAGGATGATGTAAGGGTATTCGTAAAAGAAGACCTACAGTATGAGCTTAAGCAGGAAGCTTTAGATAAAATTGATAACAGCTTTGCTCAGCAGCATGAGGAAAGCACAAACTATCAGGCCTTTGAAGAAGATTATGAGAAATCAAAGGATACAAGATGGACAAATGTAAAAGGGAACCTGCATGCTTTTATTACCGGAAAAGGCTCAAGAAAAGAGACCTTGAAAAACCTTACATCCGACTGGTCAAACGACTCCGAGGTTGTTAAGCAGCGAAAAGAAAACAAGGAGTCTACAAGAAAGCAGATCGATTCGACCACATCAGAGCAGACAATGCACATCGTAAAGGATATGTTCAAGGCATATATTATCGAGGCACAAGGAAAGCTGCAGGGCAACGCACAGCTTTACTGGCTTGACAAGTCGCAGGAATACAGAGACAGTATGATCCGTCTGATAACAGGCACTGATGCCTTGTCCGAAAAGCAGAAGAACGAGCTGTCGGAGATAATAATGAATTATCCTCCATTTAAGTATGATGACGATTCGGACGATGTATTCATCAAGGCTAAATTCCTGCGCCAAAGCTTTATCGCCGGCTTGTTTGGTCTGCGTGACCGAATTAATACAAAGCAGCTTTCGTCAAGTTTTAATTCTAAGATCAAATGCAGCATAAGAGAAATGTCCGAACAGATAAACAAAAACTACTTTGAAAGTTTCAAGGAATGGCAGGGCCGTTTGCAGTCTACCATTGAAGCGAATATAACCGATCTTAATCCCGAGCTTCGTGATCTGTACGAAAGGATAAGGGATGAAGAGGACAGGATCACCGAGCTTAAGAGCAATCAGCGTACCATATCTGAATCCATTGAGACCATCAGACAGCTAATGGAGTGGAAACAGCCGGAATAGGAGGCATAGCATGGGTGTAAAGAATATAGTTAAGCGAATAGGAGATCGTGCGGGCAACCGTGTGGCAAAGCTCTCTGAACTCAGTTCGGGACAGGTCGAAAGAGTTCAGGAAGAAAGAGAAAAGTATCTTCTTGAAATGCCAAGCCCTAACGATCAGAATGCGATAAAGATCACCGAGAAGATGATGGCTGCCAGCAGCATTGAGATCTTCAATGCTTACCTTTCGCAGATAAAGGATCTTTATATCCCTGTTGAGAAAGATGCCGAATACGGTGAAGAATTTGATCCCCGTCACAACATCAGGTATTTCAATATCACCAAATGGGTGACGGACACCAAGGAAAATAACCTTGAAAAGCTTGTAAATGTATATGCCGTTCTGGCTGATGAGGACTGCAATATCGCTCTTGTTTTTAATCGGAAGAAAGCAGGGACAGATGTTTATCTTGCAGTAGTAAATACAAACAATGACACAAACAATGTAAATGCTGATATTTACAAAAGCAGGCTCATTGAAGCAATAAAGGGAAACTTCCCGGGCGCTGATTGGGATAAGGATGCTGACGATAAGGGCATCATTCCTTTCCTTGATAATGACAAACCATATTCTGTTGCAACGGCATCAAATATCCCGACAGAGAAATCCGAAAAGTTTATCAGTCAGACAATAGAAAAGCTGCTCGACGGTATAGTGCCTGAATCAAGGAAGACAGAGTACACTATTGTTCTGCTTGCAACGCCAATAAAAGATGTTGAGGAAAGAAAGCTCAAGCTTGGCGAGTTCTATTCCGGTCTAACACCATATGCATCGTGGTCAACCAATTTCCAGTTTGATGATATGCAGACGTTTGGATCATCGGCAACTGTCGGTGTCAATGTCGGTGTAAGTGCGGGAATACAAAACGGACAAAACAGCACAATAACCGATACCGAAGGAACTACGGACAGCAGCTCGAGGACAGACACACAGTCAGGCAGCAAGACAGACACCGCAGGCACATCAGCAGCCGAATCCGAAAGCAACGCACATTCCGACGGAACGAATGAAAGTACAACAGAAACTGACGGTACCAATTGGAGCAAAGCAAATGGCTCAACAAGTACTTTGGGGACATCCAGTACAGAAGGTACCTCTTCAAGTGATTCTCTCGGAGGAGGTGTTACTGTAGGTTCAAGTCAAACTGCTGGCGTTACTGTTGGAAATGCTTTTGCAGGGAGTGTTAATGCATCGGTTTCGACAAATCAAAGCGTTTCAGCTAATTATAATCATACTTGGGGTCATAACAGCAGTGAGACTGTTTCTAATAGTCTTGCAAAATCCTTGACAAAAACAGAAGGTGGAAGCAGCAGCGTTGCCAAGGCATTAGGCAAAACAGCTTCAGATACTCTTACAAAAGGTCTTACCAATACAGTTTCAAACAGCATTGCTAAAACCACAGGCAACTCTGTTGCAAATACCCTCGGCAAGGCTGTAACGAAATCAATGGCAAAGGCATCAGGCGTATCTAAAGCAGTCAACTACGGCGCTAATATGGGCGCTAACTTTGCAAGATCATCAACCGTAACAGCTATCGTCGGAAAGCATCAGGGCATCACACAGAACTTCTCCAACTTTAACATCAAGCACGCTCTGGAGCTGCTCGAAGCACAGATGAAACGTCTTGAACAGAGCACAGCACTCGGTATGTGGGATTTTGCAGCCTATGTACTGAGCGAAGACCAGAATATCGCAAACAATGTTGCGCATACCTATCTTGCTTTAACACTTGGAGAAGATTCATACATGTCAAAATCAGCAGTCAATCTCTGGCGAGGCAGCGTTGAAGAAGAAAAGGGGCAGGCAAGGACTATTTGCTCGTACATAAGAGAACTGCGTCACCCTATATTTGCTTTGTCACCTGATGCTGTTGCAGAGGATGCGGAGTACAATGTTTATCCGCCAATCGTTACAGCTACGACAAGCCTTTCAGGCAAGGAACTTGCATATTCGCTCAACTTCCCGCAAAAGGCTGTTGCCGGTCTGCCTATACTTGAATGTGCGGAATTCGGCAGAAATGTTGTGACTTATGACATAACAGAAAAGCCAACAAGTAACATCAGACTGGGAAATGTTTTTCATATGAATCATAAAGAAAGCACTCCGATAGAGCTTTCGCTTGATTCATTCAGATCGCATACATTTATTACAGGTAGCACAGGATCCGGTAAGAGCAACACGGTTTATCAATTGCTTGAAAAGATCTGTCTCCCGGAGGATCTGGAAAGATCAAACAAAGTGCATTTTCTTGTTGTCGAGCCTGCAAAGGGCGAATACAAAAATGTCTTTGGCAATGATAGCAATGTATCTGTTTACGGAACAAATCCGCTTGTTGCACCGCTTTTAAGGATCGATCCGTTCAGCTTCCCGAATGATGTTCATGTGCTTGAACATATGGACAGGCTTATTGAGATCTTCAATGTGTGCTGGCCGATGTATGCAGCTATGCCCGCCGTGCTGAAAAGTGCAGTCGAGAAATCATATGTTGACTGCGGCTGGGATCTTATCACATCGAAAAACAAGTATGACAGAAACTTCTATCCTGATTTCAAAACGGTTGCCGATAATATTAAAACTATCATCGACAGCAGCGAATATGACAATGAAAACAAGGGCGCTTACAAGGGCTCGCTGCTCACAAGACTGCAGTCACTGACAAATGGTATCAACGGACTGATCTTTGCATCTGACGAACTTAGCGGCGAAGAGCTGTTTGATAGGAATGTAATCATTGACCTCAGCAGAGTTGGTTCGTCTGAAACTAAGTCGCTAATAATGGGCCTGCTTGTTCTCAAGCTGCAGGAATACCGTTCAACAAGCGGTCTGCCGATGAACAGCGAACTGAATCATATCACTGTTCTTGAAGAAGCACATAATCTTTTGAGAAGAACTTCAACTCAGCAGTCAACCGAGGGAGCAAATCTTCTTGGAAAGAGTGTCGAAATGATCGCAAATGCCATAGCCGAGATGCGTACATACGGCGAGGGATTTATTATAGCCGATCAGGCTCCTGGACTTATGGATATGTCTGTTATCCGCAATACGAACACAAAGATCATTATGCGTCTGCCTGACCAGAGCGACAGAGAACTTGTCGGCAGAGCTGCCGATCTGAATGACGATCAGATAAAGGAACTTGCAAAACTGCCTTGCGGCGTTGGTGCTGTTTATCAGAATGAGTGGGTACAGCCTGTTCTTTGTAAGATCGACGAGGTGGATACCAAGAACGCAGAGTATAGATTTGATTCGACGAGCAATGGCAGCCTGTTGAATCAGAATGATGAGGTTAAGAACAGCCTTCTGAACTGTATAATGGACAAAGAGCTGTTCAGCATCGGCGACAAGCAGGATCTTAAAGAGCTGAAAAGCATAGTTCTCAAATCCGGTTTGAGTTCGCTTGTCAAAGTTGATCTGTTTAATTATATTGAGTCAGAAAAAGAAGAAGGAATGTTGGCGCTGCAGCGTTTGATCTATGACTTCCTTGATGCCGAAAAAGCTATAAGTGAGTCGGTCGAGCACAGCGAAATACACGAGTGGGTCGATGCAGTTCTGGACAAGCTCGAGCCTTCTGTCAAGGGTTATACCAAGAAGCAGATAGATATAGCAGTAATGCTTATTCTTTGTGAGCAGATGGTGAGAGATCCGTCGTACAAGAATGTTTTAAACAAGTTTATCGAAACATATCGGAATGGAGGCGGAGTATTTTGATTAGTGAGATATCGCCAAACAAGGAAATGACTGAGATAAAGACACAACCAGTAGAAAGCTTCAGGAATATTAAACCTGATAATGAGATGTCGTTCAAAGAACTATCTGATGCTGCTCGGACTGAATTCAATAAAGCATCTTCATCAGAATTCTCCGTTCAAGACAGCAATAACAATAAAGAGTATTTCGACGATAACGGAATAAAATACCGTGAAGGAAATGATCTTTTACCTAATGTTGAATTCGACAGAAATGGATATACATACAGAACTGATGACAACGGACGAGTGGTATCTGCTGAAGGACAACTACAAATAAAAGATCATCAAGGCAGAAACGAAATGGATCCAAGATCAGCTGTTGATAAAGGTGAAATGCGCAGTGATGATGAGCGCGGTCATTTAATTGGTGACCAATTCAATGCAAGCGGCGGCATTGAAAACCTTGTGCCGATGTCAAGAGAATTGAATCATGGTGATTACCTGAGTATGGAAAACAAACTTGCTGATGCTGTTAAAAGTGGCGATGAAGTCAGATTAAAGGTTGAACCTGTTTATCGTGAGGATCACACCAGACCTTCGGAATTTCGAGCAACATACAGCATAAATGGAGAAAAAGAAATAAATGTCTTTAGAAATGAAAGTGGGGCTGGATCATGATAGATAATAAAATGCTTCAGACTATATACGATGAAATCGATAAATTTCTTCCAAGCAATTGGGAAAAGCTCATCGTATATCTAGAGTATGGTAAAACATCATATTCTATTTCGTTTTATATCGGATTATCTGGAAAGTATATCAAGTGTTATGATCTTCCGGATGTAACAGACGATGATCTTGCTGATACATTCTACAGGATAGACAAGGTTGTATCTAAGGAAAGAAATCAGGACAAAGAGCCATGGTCAAATATGACTGTTGTTATTGACAACAACGGAAGAATACACGCTGATCTTGACTACACCGATCTGTTAAAGGATTCATATAAGTACAATAAAGAATGGAAGAAAAAGTATTTAGCATAAACGGAGTGTGATCGATATATGATTAGGATCGATACTGCGCTTGATACTCTTGACCGCAAAAACAACGAGAATAACGGTTATCTGGACATACGCTCAAAGAGCGAGTTAAGTAATAAGGATATCAATGATTATATAAAGAGTGAGTTTGAAAAAGCTCACCGTGAGGCGATGCTTGAGCCTTATGACAAGCTGCTGGAAGAGATCTACGATGTGTCAGAGGACGACATATCGATTGATTATGAGGTCAGTGATAAGATCAAGGACATACTTAGTGATTTCAAGCTTACCAACTGGCTGACTTTGAATGAAAGCAAGAAGCTCGATGTGATCAATAAGCTTGTTGATGCTGTCAGTGATGACCTTGGGATAACGGACAAGCCCAAGGTCGTTCTTACCACTGAAAGCAACGATTTCTTTGGTGCGTATGATCCGCAAAAGAACACGATCATTCTTAACCGTACAGGCTTTCTCAATCCAAAGGAACTTGTGGACACAATAACACATGAGCTGCGCCACGCTTACCAGCATATGCGTGCACAAAAGCTGGAAACGCACGAAGATGCACTTTTCAGAGTGAATCTTGAGAATTATATCTCTCCCGAACAAAACAAGAACGGAGATTTTATCAATTACTTTGAATACAACAATCAGTATGTTGAAGTCGATGCAAGAGTTTTTGCCGATAAGTTTAAGGAGGCGATGAAATGAACAGTATAATAGAAAAGTATTATAATGATAACAACATCGCTACTGCGCTTGTAAAGCAAAAGCTTGAAAAGTTCAATAGAAATCCGGATATCGAAAAAGAGTTTGAATACTGGATCGAAAACAAGCAGTATAAAACCGATGCTGTTGAGTTAGAAGGCTATACTGCACAAAAGCTGTCACAGCTGTCAAAGTACCTTGTCGGTGAAGGTGCGTTTATGCTTCTGATTGAACTGCGTGAATCACCCGATAAGGCACATAAGATGATAGAAAGAGGATTTAAGGTAAAATAACTGTTTTGATTTGGCGGATCGGAGGTGGTCCTATGGCTGAGTTATTTGAATACAAATGCCCGAGCTGTGGGGCTTTACTAAAGATAAGTCCCGAGGAATCCTTTGTCAAGTGTTCATACTGCGGAACGATCGTAGAACGGGAACTTGACGAGGATGAAAAGGCAACAGCATCTGCTAAAAAGCTTGCTGCAAAACTCGAAAAATACAAAAACGATATGCGCGAGTTGGACAGGCTCAAGGACAAGTTTCTTTTTGCCGGCGCACGTGTAAATAGTCTTGAAAAAGAATCGGTAAGAGAATCAAAGTTTATGCATGAATGTCCGTTTGTTGTGCCGGTAATCATTATGGTTTTGGCCATTATCGGATCGTTTGGAACAAATGAAGATAAGGGTGCGACATTCCTCGGCGGACTAATACTTGCCGCCGGTGTATACATATGGTCAATGGTCGGCAAATCAAAAGAGGATGCCAGGGTAAAAGAGGCATCGGAAAAGCTCGCAGCTGCGAAGAAAGAACTGGATGAGATCCAGCCACAGTATGAGAAACTGAAAGCGAGCTTTGACCCGGAAGTCGTTCCGATTCAGTATAGAAACGATAAGGCTCTTGACTATGTAATCGCACTGTTCAGAACAGGGCAAGCAAGCAACATCGGCGACGCATTCAGGCGTTATGATGAGCATCTGCACTATGAGAAAATGGAGGCAATGCAGCAGGAGCAGATCAACCTGCAAAAACAACAGCTGCGCAAGATGGATCAGATGTCAAGCAATGATCCCAATGATCTTGGGAGCGCAGCACTTAAAGCAGGCGCAGCAGTTGTAGGTGTTGTCGCTGCAACAAAGATAGGCAAAGAAATCATAAAGAATCTAAAGGATCTGTAGTTGGAATTATTGAAGTACATAGTGCTATAATGCAATGTCTTGCAATAATACACCATGATCTGCAACTTTGGTCTTTGTTTGGTCTTTATTTTAGCATAAAACTACGCAATACTGCACGGTGTTACGGTATAGCCCCTTATGACAGAATCGCCGCAGGAACGGGCGAAAAAGCACTGCAGATGCGTGGATTTTAGCAAGCGGCAGTGCTTCAAGTCCCGTTTGCCGCACCAATCAGAGCTTCGCAAAACACCGAATTTACGGCGTTTGCGAAGTTCTTTTTTTGTCCGAAAATGCCTTTGGGACTTGTTTGGGACTTGTTTTTCAGATAGCTTGCGTCCCACGAAAAAGCTGACACTTATGACGCATCTTTCCGGGACTTGTCATCGCTGCTGCTTTTGTTTGCTGTGATCTTGTCTTTCTTGCCGTAGCTTAACGGCAGAGCCTCGGCTACTGCGTCCATAGCGGCCGCTTGTGCGGTCTGGAAGGTGTGGCAGTAAAGGTTCAAAGTCGTTGTCGCAACGCTATGTCCAAGACAGGACTGAACAGTCTTGACATCAATACCGCTGTTGATGAGCAGCGTGGCATTAAAATGCCGCCAAGAGTGATTTGACACATACCTCATACCTGTTCTTTCACAGAACTTTTTGAAATACCTCCCCGGTGCCGAACGGTCAAGCGTCAATCCGTTCCACTTGGTGAAAACCCTGTCGGTCTCGATCCATTTTGAGCCGACCTTTTTTCTTTGTGCGTCCTGCAAGCCCTGCCACTTTTTCAGAACATTCATAACGTCCTGCGGCAGCTTCAGACTTCTCATGCTCTGCGATGTTTTCGGAGTTTCAGTGTAATGGCCTCTCTCCTTTGAATAGAGACAGGTGCGATTGACCGTCACAACATTGGTGCCAAAATCAATATCTTTCCACTCCAAGCCCATAAGCTCTCCGAGCCTAAAGCCACTGTAAATTGCAAGAATATGAAAGCAGACATATATGTAATTATGCTCGCTCTCCTGCTCGAAAAGCTCAAACAGCTTCTGTGCTTCCTCGATAGTGTAGTATTCCTTTTCGGGTGTGACTACTCTCGGTATCTGCACGTTCTTGCAGGGATTTTCCCTTATCATCTGCATCTTTACAGCGTAGTCAAGTATGCTCGATATCATCGACTTGTAGAGCTTTATCGTCTTTGTCGATAGCTTTCCGCCGTTCTTGTCCCTGCCGTCCTTGCGGCTTGTCTCGCAAAGCTCCAGTATGAATTTCTGGATATGCCTTGTGGTCAGCTTGTCAAGCCTGATGTGTCCGATAGCCTTGTATGTTCGGGCTTCCATTGTATGATACCCCTGCAGGGTGGATTCTTTCAGCCTCATAGCAGCATATTCCTTGAACCACTGTCTGGCAAAATCCTCGAACTTGATGGTCGCCACCATGTTGCCCTGCATACAAGCTTCCTCAAACAGAACAGTCTGACGCTGGAGCTCTTTCTCGATCTGTCGTGCAGTCATGCCCGGCTCCGGGCTCCATGTCATTCTTTGAGTTACTTGCTTGCCCTGCGCGTCATATCCGCAGGAAACCTTTATCCTATATGAATTACCTCTTTTTTCAATCGTTGCCATAAAACATCTCTCCTTTGCGATGTGTAGATTTTATGGCGTGTTCCGTTATATTCAGTTTAGCACTTTAAAGCCAGAATGTCAAGTGCCTATATATTATTGATTGAAACACGCCATTTTTCTATCGTCTTTTGTTCGTTTTATTTTTGTTTTTCTGTATTTCTAATTCTCTGTGCTTTTTTTCTTCCTCTACGAGTTTTGAAATATAGTCCCCACCGGAAATATCTTTGTAGGTATCACGAATATCGGAATAAAGCGCAAGCCTATTCTTTTTCTTATAGATAGAATTTTTGAGCTCGGCTATCTCCGATAGCAATTTATCATTCCGCTCACGCAAAGAAATAATATCATCCGGCGAGGATATATTATTCAGCTCGGCACAAGATTTATATGTTTCAAGCAACAATTTATCCTCGTCACTCAAAGCATTCCTATCCGACAGGACGAAATACTTCTCGCAGTAATCTATAACCTGTTGCACTTGTTCCTGCTTAAACAGCTTGTCTGATAGCTGCTCCTGCATGGCATTTTGCTCCGCTGACAGCCTATCAATTCTACCCTCCAGATCACCAATCGAAGCAATATTATCACGATTGATAACCGTTAGCTGCGCCGATAGCCTGTAAATATCAAGATCGTTTTTCGGTGAGTACGGAGCATTTGTATCACGCCTGCGCTTCACCTTTTTATTCTGCTCGGCAAGAATTTTGACCTCACCTATCACAGAAATATATGCCCGTTCGGTCTCGCTATTGGTAAAGTGTTCGATAGCTTTTCCACCGCCCACCATGCGCCAGAGTATTCTTGCATTGAGCGATTCTTCGGTGTAGTCCTCGCCTAAAGTCCACAGGCTGACGGAGCGTTGCTGACCCGGTGCTTTAATATAGATATGTTTATCTCGCTTGACAGTAAAGCCTTTGCGTTCCAGTTCAGACAGCAGGTCATCGACAGAATACACCGCAGGTATCAGATTGTCTATAGCCTGTCTGATATGCTCCTTCCACGAGGTACCCTTTTTCTTGTGCTGCCATTCAAAGTAGTTGATCGACCTGCCCTTGTTCTCAAAGTTGAGGGCTGGTGTTACACCAAATGCCCGGCATACACCGTTTGCAGTTTCACGAGCCTGCCGCAGAGTTGTCTGGTTCTCATAAAACCTCTTGCCCGACAGCGAGTATGAATTGATGAGGATATGATTGTGAATGTGCTCGGCGTTGATATGCGTTGCAATGACCGCCTGCGCATCGTCGCCAAACATCTTCCGGACAAAAGCCTTGCCTATCTTCAATGCGAGCTCGGGAGAAACATTCTCCGAATCCGCAAAGCTCATGATGAGATGAATTGCCTTTACTGAGGTTTTACCGCTCTTTTGCTTGGGGCTGTCGTAGCTGCGTTTTGAAAATTGCTCATAAACTGCCTTCATCTGCGTGTAGGCAAATTCCGGCTCGGTCATACAGTTTATTGATGCGGTCAGAATGTTCTCGTCGGTCTTGTCGGGGTTGAGTATGTAGGTCAGAGTTTGCTTGACGTTATTGTGGACAGCCAGTTGCTTACAGTACGGCAAAGTTCCTCATGCGCCTCCTTTATCTCTCTCACATCTTCGGCATAGACATTATTCGTTTCGTTCGCCTTGCGAGCCACCTGATTTATATTGTTAGAGATTATCCTCATACCGTTAAGCAGGGGCGCAAGCTCTTTCATATCGTAAACGTAAATGCTCCCGTCAAGAGACATCGCCCTAATAAACGTAGCCGTTTTCAAATGACAAGCCGCAGCCTTCTCTTTTATCTGGTCCCATTCTTCCTTTGTGTAAACTATCTCCTTGCGTTGGAGCGTTGAGTTTTTTCTTGCTATATTTATCAATCCTTTCTTTGTGTTGCTGTTTTGTTTTAGGCGCGTTTTTAGCGAGCCTATGTTAAGGGGCGAATTGCCCCTTAACAGCGCAATTATGGGGGTCACACATAATTGCGGGAAAGTACCGGTAAATTACCGGTGCTTTCTGTACTTGCTCATTTTTGAAAATTGAATCATTCAAAAACACTTTTTTTTATTTTGCCTTGCCATCCTCGGCAGAGCTGAAATTCTGCGCTCAATTTGCGATGCCAAGATATTTGAGCAGCGACACTTTGCTGACGAGTATCTTGCCGTTCCTGCCTGCGCCCGCACGAACATGGGCTACCTTATCCTGCGCAACAAGCTGACGGACGGTATTCTCCGATAGTCCATCTACAAGTGCAGCGCACTCCTTAACGGTAAGCATTTCAAGCGGCTTCTCCACGCTATGCTCGGGTGCAGGTGCTGGCTCTGTCTGCTCGACCTCTATGATCTTCTCTAACAGCTCGGTCAGCTGTCTGATGAGTTCCTTCTTCTGATACAATGTCATTCGCATGACTCCTTTCTGTTTTCGTGTGTTAATTTATTATTAGTTAGGTTTTGCTTCTGTCGGAAAGCCGTAATCCTATGACTTGGCGAGAGGGTCAAAACGACATAGCTATCTCCGACGGTATAAATCATCGGTTGCTTGGCGGTCAGCACCGATAAGATTTTTTATTGCTAATGTTGTGTGCGCCTGATTTCCTCCTTTGAATCTGGATGGTTTTTGTTACGGATGACGCTGTTTTGTTCGCTGCTGGCGAGGCAGCGGATATGGCGGTCAGCGGTATTTAGTTTATGGTGAATGATATTGTGATTTTACATTATGATTTACCCCTTCCACAAGGTAGGTCACGGCAGGACGAATTTTTCTGGTCGGTTGAGTAGATTGTAATTATTATTGTAAGAGATGTACAAAGACTTTGGCACTATTGTTGGTGATAATGTATATGACGGATTTGATGGCAACGGTGTCTGGGCAAAAATATGTCTGTTTGGATAGAGGTTTATCCTCTCATAAGGAAGGGGGTATTTTGGAGCCAAAACTTAACCGCTTTTGAAAAGAATGTAGGATCGCATAATTGGCAGATACTTGACTGACGGGTATTTTCTATAACTGTTCATTGCTTTCTGTTGACGGGGGCATTACTGCTGCGGACTATTGATAAATATCCTTTCTGTAAAAAAGCCTCCCTAAGGTTGTACAGAAAACCGCATTTTTCGGAACCGATTTACAAACTTTTTTGAAAGATTGTAGGACACCATAAATCTACGCAGGCAAAGAATACGGCAATCTATTGATATTGCATATATGCCGGAGAGCGAGCAATCAGAGGTCGATAAGGAAATATGAGTGTCTTGCAGGCAAGTTGAATCATAGAGTTAAGTTATGGATTTATAATTTCATTGCTTGACAGAATTAGATTGCTGGTGTATAATAATTCTCGTGAGAGCCAGTATAACAGTTTCAAATCATAAAATAAAATTTTCTGTGTGGGGTGGATATTTCAACCCCTCTCATAAGAACCTACAAAAAGAGCCAAAAAGTTAAGTCAAATCGAAAAGGTGAATGCAAAAATCTCCCTTTTCGATATTTTTATTTAACATTGTTGAGAACTCATGTTCGCTTTAACAAGCGTTTGACAAAGTGTTGAACTTTACATATAAATTTTGTTTTGTTTCATATTTTTATATCTGCTGTGAGATCAATTTTTGAGAGCAGGTGAAATAATTCCAGCTTGGCAAAGTGTTATTGCCTACATTGCGGTTTAAGAATAAGCTATCTCGGAGAGGTTTTGAAAATGTACTCCCCTAAGTATGCACAAAATCGCCCCTTTTTCGGTACAGCTGGCGGAAAGTGTAACCATATTGTAATAAAAAAGAAAATCCCGATGAAGCGAGGTAGTATGCTATATCGGGATTGTTAATAAAAAATAATTGTATTATTGAATTAGTGTAGGAGATCAGATTTTAGTAAGCTCAGTAATATTAATACCCAAATTCCGTTTCAAAATCACATCAAAAATCATCACTCTGTCAATTTACAAAATCAGCCATATTGTGATATGATATTATCATAAAGCAACGGCGCTGATTGTATTCAGTGCCGTTTTCTTTTTGAGGTGATACCTATGAAGATGCCCCAAAAGCTCCCGCCTATCGGAGCGAGGATAATAAAGTCATCTGTTGCGGTGGCGTTATGTATAGTGATTTATTTCTTACGAACGCTTCTTCCTATCGGGAACGGCATACCGTTCTACAGCGCTCTTGCAGCCCTTTGGTGCTTACAGCCTCATTCCAATTCTACTAAAAATAATGCGGGACAGCGCTCAATAGGTACCTTCATAGGGGCAGCTTACGGACTTGCGTTTATAGTACTGCTCCGCTTTATGGGACTGACCGAGCCGATTCTCGTCTATCTTTTGGCATCGGTAATCATAGTGCCTGTGATCTATCTCACAGTCATTACGAACAATCGAAACGCTTCATTCTTTTCCTGCGTTGTCTTTCTGAGCATATCGTTAACACATTCCTTTGATGATAACCCTTACCAATTTGTGTTCAACCGTGTTCTCGATACGTTTATCGGCATTGGTTTAGGTCTTGCGGTCAATAACTTTCACTTGCCGATAAAACATGACAGCGAAACGCTTTACGTCAGCGGCATCGACTCTGTTCTGATCCCCGATAGCCATTCAGTTAATGCTTTTAACAAGGTCGAGCTTAACAGAATGATAGAATCTGGAGTAAGGTTTACACTTTCAACGGTACGCACTCCTGCCGAGGTGAGGTCACTTATGAACGGTGTGGCTCTCGAATATCCGCTGATCGTAATGGACGGTGCTGCACTGTATGATCTTAAAAAGAAAGAATATCTGGAAATAGAATACCTTTCACCGGAGGTATGCGATACTGCCGAAACCATTATAGCCGAGAGCGATATGCATTCATTTGTGAACACCATATATGATTCCACCCTGCTGATCTTTTACGGTGAACTTAAAAACCCTGCCGAGCTTGACCTTTTTGAAACACACCGGCACTCGTCTTACAGAAACTATATCCATGATTCCTTCAGACGCTTTGACGAGCATGAAAAAGTGCTGTATCTAACTGTGCTGGACGAGAATGAAAAGATCGACGCTCTTAAAATCAGGCTTTGTGACGAGCTTGGCGAAAATGCACGGATAACAGTGACGGCCTCGGAATATGAGGGGTATAGCTATCTGAAGGTCTTTTCACCACTTGCTTCAAAAGAGCATATGCTTGTTAAGCTTAAAGCACATACCGGTTGTGAGAAAATAATAACACTTGGAAGCATACAGGGAAAATACGATGTATATATCGGTGACGGCGGTGGAAATGCAACTGTCAAGAAACTGAAAAAACTGTACAGATACGACATTCACCACTGATTTTATGACATCTTATTTTCTTAACAAAATAATAATGAAAGAATAAATTTGCTTTGTTATAATGAATGCAAATAAGGATAGGCAAAGGCGCTTCTCTGTATGGAGGAGCGCCTTTGGTTTTACAGCGAAAGAGGTTTTAACTATGAGCAGCTTTAAGAAAACAATGTATGCAGCCTTCAGAGAAAATAATACTATCTCTCCTGCTTACTTTGATAAATACAGCGTAAAACGCGGACTTCGTAACCCCGACGGTACAGGTGTTATGGCGGGTGTTACAAATATCTGCAATGTTCACGGATATGTTGTTGATGACGGTGAGAAAAAGCCTGCCGAGGGCAAGCTGATTTTCAGAGGGTACAGTATCCGTGATCTGATCGGCAAGGTTGAAGCGGAAGATCGCTTCGGATTTGAGGAGATCGTCTATCTTCTGCTTACGGGTAAGCTGCCGACAATGGACGAGCTTGCGGAGTTTACAGCTCTGCTTTCGGATAACCGTGCTTTGCCCGAAAACTTTTTTGAGGATATGATACTGAAAGCTCCCTCACGGGATATTATGAATAAAATGGCAAGGTCAACTCTTGCACTTTACTCCTATGACAGCGATCCCGAATCCCTGTCACCAGAGCATGAGATAGACACGGCTGTATCGCTGATAGCAAAAATGCCCGTCATCATGATATGCGCTTATGAGACTAAAATGCGGTATTTCAGCGAAAACTCCATGATAATGCACCCTTTGATAAAGGGGCAGACAACTGCTGAAAACATATTATCTACCCTGCGTCCCGACAGAAAATTCACACGAGATGAAGCAAAGCTCCTTGACCTTATGCTTATGCTTCACGCTGAACACGGAGGGGGCAACAACTCGACCTTTTCCTGCCGTGTACTCACCTCCTCGGGAACAGACCCTTATTCAACCTATGCGGCTGCTATCGGCTCGCTCAAAGGTGCAAGGCATGGCGGAGCAAACCGCAAGGTCACAGAGATGCACGAATACATCAAGGCTAATGTCTCCGATTGGGAAAATGAAGATGAACTCAGCGAATATCTGCGCAGGATACTCAAAAAGGAAGCAGGAGACGGCAGCGGACTGGTCTATGGAATGGGTCATGCAGTTTATACGCTTTCCGATCCCAGAGCTGTGATACTGAAAGAATACGCAGGCAAAATGGCTGAAGGTACGGCATTTGAAAAGGAGTATCATCTGCTTGAAGCAATAGAACGGCTGACACCTGCTCTGTTTGCGGAGGTAAAGCATTCGGACAAGGCTATGTGTGCAAACATAGATATGTACAGCGGATTTGTTTACAGAATGCTCGGTATCCCCGAAGAATTATTTACACCCCTGTTTGCTGTATCGAGAATGGCTGGCTGGTGCGCTCACAGATTTGAGGAAATGGGCAGCGGCAAACGCATTATCCGCCCCGCATACAAATCTGTCTCACATGAAAAGAAGTATGTGGATATTAAGGATAGATAAGCCTTGCGTTTTGGAGGAATACTATGAAAGACGGTTTTATTAAAATTGCCTGTGCAACACCTGAACTGAAAGTCGCTGACTGTGCATTCAATGCGGACAGGATCATAGAGCTTATAAAAGAAGCGCATACAAGCGGTGTAAAGATAGTTTGTTTTCCGGAACTGTCTGTCACAGGCTATACATGCGGAGACTTGTTTTTACAGGATTTACTTCTGAATGAAGCTAAGCATGAGCTGGTACGTATCGTAAAAGTAACAGAAAGGCTGGATATCGTGTCAGTCATCGGGCTGCCGCTTGATGTCAGAGGTAAACTGTATAACTGCGCAGTTGTAATAAACAGAGGAAATATCATCGGTGCAGCAGCCAAAAAGAATATCCCGAATTACAGTGAGTTTTATGAGGTCAGGCACTTTACGGCAGCCGATGAAAGGCTCTGCACTGATGTTCAGCTTCCTGATGGGTATTATGTACATCTTGAAGATACGGTATTTGTCTGCAAAGAGCTGCCGGAGCTGACATTCGGAATCGAGATATGCGAGGATATGTGGGTATGCTCACCTCCCGCTGAAAAGCTTGCGGCATCAGGGGCAGTTGTAATATTCAATCTATCAGCAAGTGATGAGGTGATCGGTAAGGCGGAATACCGCCGAACTCTGATCAAAGCACATTCCGGGTCGATGGCCTGTGCATACGCTTATGCCGACTGCGGCATCGGAGAATCAACACAGGACATGGTATTTGCCGGGCATAATATAATTGCAGAAAACGGCTCTGTGCTTGCTGAATCCAACGCATTTTCCAGAGGACTGACAATAGCTGATATTGACATTAAAAAGCTGCTTCATGAACGAAGGAGAATGAATACCTTTGCTTCTGCTCCAAGTGTTCACACTGCATATTTTTCTCTCAGGATAACTGAAACGGTGCTTGACAGAGCATTCCCTCAAACACCATTCGTTCCGGCTGATAAAGACGCACTCGACAGTAGATGTGAAGAGATACTGGCTATGCAGGCAGTAGGCTTGATGACACGGCTGCGGCATATCGGTTGTAAAACGGCGGTGCTTGGTCTTTCAGGCGGACTTGATTCCACACTTGCTCTTATAGTAACAGCCCATGCTTATGATATGCTCGGGCTTGACAGAAACGGCATTAAGGCAGTCACAATGCCCTGCTTTGGCACAACTGACAGAACCTTCCTGAATGCCTGTTCTCTGGCAAAGGCATACGGAGCAGAACTTTTAGAGATAAATATTTGCAGCAGTGTGATGCAGCATTTTTCTGATATCGGTCAGTCACCGGACAATTATGATGTTACCTTTGAAAATTCACAGGCAAGAGAGCGCACTCAGGTCTTAATGGACAAAGCGAATCAGCTTGGCGGCATCGTGATCGGAACAGGAGACCTTTCAGAGCTTGCACTTGGCTGGGCGACCTATAACGGCGATCATATGTCGATGTATGCTGTAAATTCATCTATTCCGAAAACGCTTGTAAAATGGCTGGTAGGTTACGAGGCACAGATATCACAGGGAGAACTGAAAAAGGTGCTGTTTGATATTCTTGACACACCGGTCAGCCCTGAGCTTCTTCCGCCGGAGGGTAACGGTTCTATATCACAGAAAACAGAGGATATTGTCGGGCCCTATGAGCTTCATGACTTTTTCATGTACTATATGCTTAGATACGGCTTTTCACCATCAAAGATATTCCGTATCGCCTGCATTTCATTCACTGATAAGTATTCCGATGTGGAGATACTTAAATGGCTGAAAACCTTCTATCGACGCTTTTTCTCACAACAGTTCAAGCGCTCTTGTCTGCCTGACGGTCCGAAGGTGGGAACAGTTACCCTATCTCCACGTAGTGACTGGCGTATGCCCAGTGACGCTTCGGCAAATCTGTGGCTTCGGGAAATAGAAAAGTTACCGTAGTTTTCCGACCTCTTGCCTCAAAAGCATTGACATTCAAAAAAACGAGTGATATAATATAAGTATAAATTCAGAGGCAACGGCGCTTCTCCTTCAATGGAGGGGTGCCGCTTTTTTATGAAAATATTTATGATTGGAGTGATATAAAATGACACAGCAGATTCAGTTCACAAAGGCGGTGGGTAATGCAAATGAGATCAACGAGCTTCTGCGCCGCTACGGTGTGAAGTTCGGCATATACAAAAACGGCGTTTTTAATGAACAGTTTTTCCCCTTCGACCCTATACCCCGAGTCATTTCGGCTGAGGATTTTCAGAGCATGGAAAAGGGACTTGTTCAGCGTGTAAACGCCCTGAATGAGTTCCTTTTTGATATTTACCACGATAAAAAGATCGTGCGCGACGGCATCATTCCCGAGGACTTTATCTACATATCCTCGGGCTATCTGGCCGAGTGCGAAGGTATCACCCCGAAGAACAAGGTCTACAGCCACATCTCGGGCATTGACCTCGTGCAGGCTAAGGACGGCGAGTGGTATATCTTAGAGGACAACCTGCGCATTCCCTCGGGGGCTTCCTATCCGCTTATCGCAAGAGACCTGACCCGCATTGCGGCACCCCAGGCCTTCGAGGAAAACCCCATCATCGACAACCGGGGCTATGCACAGCTGCTGACTGAAACAATGGAGCACGTTAACTGCGGCGGCGAAAGGGCGATACTCACCCCGGGGCGGTACAATGCGGCATATTTTGAGCATTCCTATCTGGCGGAGCTGACAGGCTCGGTGCTGGTGCAGAATGATGAGCTGTTCGTGGAGGACAATATCCTCTACCACCGAACCTATTCCGGCGGCAAGACCAGGATAGGCGTGCTCTACCGCCGAATCTCCGACGAGTACCTTGACCCGCTGACCTTCCTGCCGGAATCGCTTATCGGCATACCAAACCTGATGGAGGCCTACCGCAGCGGGAATGTGGGTATCATCAACGCCCCAGGCAACGGCGTAGCTGACGACAAGGGCATTTACTACTTCGTTCCGAAGATGATAAAATACTATCTGGGCGAGGAGCCTATCCTCAAAAATGCTCCCACCTATCTGCCGTTCTATGAGGAGGATATGAAGTATGTTATGGACAATCTGGATAAACTGGTCATCAAGGACGTTGCCGAGGCAGGCGGTTACGGCGTGGTGTTCGGCAGCGATCTGACAAAAGAAAAATTAGAGGAATTTCGCAAAACCATCATCGCAGAGCCGAGGCGCTTCATCGCGCAGGAGGTCATAGATTTCCTTGACCTGCCGATACTCGATAACGGCGAAACTGTTATGCGCAAGGCAGACCTGAGAGCCTTTGTGCTTTCGGGAGAAACAACAAAGGTCTGGGCTTCGGGGCTGACCCGCTTTTCACGCAACCCCGATTCATTCGTAGTTAATTCATCACAAGGCGGAGGGTTTAAGGACACATGGGTACTATCTCGTTAGAACACAGCGACCGGCTTTACTGGCTGGGCCGCTATACTGAAAGATTTTTTACGACAATAAAGGCGCTGGGCAGGCAGTTTGACAAAATGATCGGCACAGCCCACAGCTATACCGATTATCTCGACTGCTTCGGGCTGCCCGACATTTATTCCGACAACAGCGATTTTATCCGTAGCCTGCTTTTTGACGAAAACAGTGCTCACTCTGCTGCGTACAGTCTGGAAAGAGCTTACGATAACGGTATTGTTCTGCGGGAGGAGATCTCTACCGACTCGCTGTCCTTCCTGCAAATGGCGAAGGACACCCTCACCAAAGCAGGACAAAGCGATAATGTCAGGCTGGCGCTCCTGCCGCTGGAGGATATCATCTACAGCTTTTGGGGGAGCATCAATGAGCATATCTATGACGATGAGATCAGGAATATCATCTACATCGGCAAGACTCTGGAAAGGCTGGATCTGTATATCAGAATGAAATATCCCTTTTCCATCGTGGAGAAGGAATTTATCCGGCTGATGAAGAATCTCAACCGTGTGCCGAAGGGCACGCCTTATCGCTACAGCACGAAATATCTCTCCGACCTGGTGGAGATACTGGGCACCGAGGAGGACTACAAGCGCGGGGCGGACAAGGCTATTGACAGTCTCGGACATTTGTTTGAAACAGCGGAGGTGTTTGTATGAAGCGTGTGAATTTCTACTTCTCCACCAAGCTGACCTTTGACGATTATGTTCACGGCCACAGCTTTGCGCTGCGTGTTATCCCGCCCGAGACGGAGACCCAACATATCCTCTCCTGCACCCTGAACATCTCGCCCTATGTCTCCACACAGCAGACGGTTGATGCCTTCGGGAACAACGTCACTGCAGGCTATATGCGGGACGATCACCGCTTCCTTGATTTCGAGATAAAGGGCGCAGCCGAAGTTGACCACTCAAAGCACCGCACCGATTACATGCCCTGCTATCTCTATCAGTCGCAGTACACCAAGCCCGACGATGCGCTGAAAAGCTTCTATGAAAGCATCAAGGGCAAATGCACCGGCACAGCGGCAGACAAAGCGGAGTACATCAGCAATATCCTCTCGGAAACTATCGAGTATAAAAAGGATGTCACCGACACCTCCACAACTGCGGCGCAGGCGTTTGCGCTTAAAAAGGGCGTGTGTCAGGACTTCTCGCATATTCTTATCTCGCTTCTGCGAATGGACGGTATCGCTGCAAGGTACATCGCAGGGCTGGCTTTTTGTGACGGCGAGACACATTCGTGGGTAGAGTACTGGACGGGCGACCACTGGGAGGGCATCGACCCTGCCAACAACTGCCCCGTCAGCGACGATTATATCGTTATCTCTCAGGGCAGAGATTTCCGCGACTGCGCCATTGACAGGGGCGTGATGTTCGGCCAATACACAAAACAGCTTCAGCTGGTGCGCTCGGTGCTGACATGAGGGGGTGGGACCAATGATAGAACGTGTGGCAAGCATTCCGCTTGCGGTGAATGAAAATCTGAATATACAAAAGCAGCGGATACAGAACGGCAGCAGCAAGACCCGCCTCAGCCTTGTGACAGGCACCCACGGCGATGAGCTGGAGGGGCAGTATCTGGCCTATATGGTTGGCAGCTTTGTCAATGAGCATATCGGCCAGCTTGACGGCATTCTGGACATTTACCCCGCTCTGAACCCCATGGGTATCGACAGCATAACCCGCGGCATACCCATGTTTGACCTCGACATGAACAGAGTATTTCCCGGCACAAAGCGGGGCACTATGGTTGAAGTCATATGCTCGTCTATCGTTGATGATCTCTCGGGCTCGGACGTTTGCATTGATGTTCACTCCAGTAATATTTTTCTCAAAGAAATACCGCAGATTCGCATTAGCGTGCCGACGGCAGAAACGCTCGTCCCTTACGCCAAAAAGCTGAATGTGGATTTTGTGTGGATACACGATGCCGCAACGGTGCTTGAATCCACGCTTGCGCACACCCTCAACAGCCGCGGCACGAAAACCCTCGTTGTGGAAATGGGCGTTGGTATGCGAATTACAAAAGAGTATTGCAAGCAGCTTTTTGACGGCGTGCTGAACCTGATGAAGGAGCTTGGAATGTGGAAGGGCGAGACCTCTCCTGTGCGGGAGCCTGTTATCTCTCAGGGGCGCGAGGTTGGCTTTGTCAACTCCGATGCGGCGGGGATATTTGTGCCCTGTGCGAGCTTCGGCGACACCGTCAAGAAGGGCGACCATATCGGAGATGTGGTTGACCCGCTGACCTCGAAGGTGGTAGAGCGGGTGCAGGCGGTCTGTGACGGGATGATATTTACGCTCCGCGAATATCCCGTTGTCTACGGCGGCTCGCTGCTGGCGAGAATTTTGCGGCCTGCGGGAGGTGAAGAGAAATGAAAAAGAAGATACTTTTTTCACTCAAATCTCCCTACCGCGAACAGCTTGATATTATAGGCTTCCGCTTCGGGCATGGCAGAAAGTCCCTTACGATTGTCGGGGCAATGCGAGGAAACGAGGTCCAGCAGATGTACGTCTGCTCCCGAATGGTGCAGACGCTTAAAAAGCTTGAAAGCGAGGGCAGGCTCGCCGAGGACACCGAGATACTTGTAGTGCCCTGTGTCAACTACTACTCAATGAACATCGGCAAGCGCTTCTGGGCTATGGACAATACGGACATCAACAGAATGTTCCCGGGGTATAATTTAGGCGAAACAACACAGCGCATTGCTGACGGAGTTTTCAGCAAATTACAGGGCTATGAGTACGGCATACAGCTTGCCAGCTTCTATCAGCCGGGCATCTTTCTGCCCCATGTGAAGATGATGGACACAGGCTTCACCGATCCCGATATAATGAAGGATTTCGGTCTGGAGTTCGGCATTATCCGCAAGCCCCGACCCTACGACACCACCACCCTCAACTACAACTGGCAGGTGTGGGAGACCAGGGCCTTCTCGGTCTATGCCAATGCCACCGATGAGATAGATGTCAAGGCGGCAGACGAGGCGGTAAATGCCATACTTCGATTTATGGACAATCGGGGCATAGCAGCAGTCAAAACACCGCCCGGGTATATCACCGAGATCATCGACGAGGGCAAGACTAAACAGATACAGTCCGAGCACGCGGGCATCTTTTTCAGGACTGCCGAGATCGGCAAAACGGTGGAGCACGGCGAGGTGCTGGGCAGGATATACGACCCGCTGGACGGCGAGCTCATCGCCGAGGTGAGAACGCCTGTATCGGGAACGGTGTATTTTGCCTACAACAGCCCGCTGATAAACGCAAAGACGGTGTGCTTTAAGATAATAAAATAAAAAGTGCGGAGCTGCTGCTATGAGGATTCGGGCAACAGCTCCGTTTTATGGAGGTTCTAAAGTGGTAACTCTAAATGATTATTTATTTTCGGGAGATACGGTGCTGAAGATACTTCACCAGTATTCCTCTGATCTGAAAAAAGCGGCTATTGGTACACATAATCTTATAGACCTTGCACACAGCAACTTCCTGATCCAGATCATAGAACTGCTGGAGCACAATGATTTTTTGACTTCACAGTCTCAAAGGATAAAGGAATTTTATAAATACATGACACAAGAGTATCCCTTTCTTGCTTTTACATTTAAGGGCAGGATAAAGTCATTGATAAGGGCAGAGGAAAAATTCAACGGTTACATTCTGGAGTATATCTACAATTATTATCAAAAGAATAGCCGCTATCCAAACGAAGCAGAGATAAAAAGCAATCTGACCTGCTTCAGAGATCTGATCGCATACCGAATAGTCATTTCTCTGCCGCAATGTCATATATCATCAGAAGAAAAAGCAGATGAGCAGGAGCTTAAATATCTTTATGAGATCGCTGATACCCTGCCGGTGTTTCTTGAAGAAAGAGGTTTCACAGCAGAGCTGTCCGGCTCTCAGGATATAGTTGTTTCAGAAAAACTGAATAATAATAACCGCATATATTACAGAGATTATGTCGCACACCCCAGACCTTCTGGCTATCAGTCTTTGCATATCACCTTCTACGATAACCTTGCAAGGTGCTATACAGAGGTTCAGCTCAGGACTAAGGAAATGGACGATCTTGCGGAGATAGGAATGGCTAATCATTTCGGCTATGAACGTCAGCAGGAGGAAAGTCGCAGAAGGCGTGATATTATTCCTGCCGGTGACTGCAGATATTTTGATGAAGCATACGAACGCTTTACAAAGCTGCAGGAGCTTGACTTATCAGCTGTAAATGTGAATATGTTCAAGGCGTTCAATAACCAACTGATAAATGACGGCTGTGGCTTGTTCAGAGGTCGACAGATATTGCCTTTTGAGCATCTGTCACGCTTTCAGAATGACCTTATCGACTAACAATTTCGCACAAACTCCTCAAATATCAATATACTGTTTTCATCACGCTGATATGAGAGCTCCGGGTGCCATTGTATTGCCCACAGGAATTTCTGATCGGGTGCATATAAGGCTTCGATCAGTCCGTCCGGGGCAAAAGCCATGCTGACAAGCTGCGGTGACAGCTTACGCACGCCTTGATGGTGATAGCTGTTGACGGATATATTTTTTCTTTTTAAGAGAGAATAAAGCGGCGAGTTGGTGTTGATCTCAACATCGTGAGAGGGAATATCATAAGGCGGCTTCTGACAATGGATCACATTGCTCGGAAGCTCGGTCGGAATATCTTGCCAGAGTGTACCGCCCAAAGCGGCATTGATAAACTGTATCCCGCGGCAGATGCCGAGAATGGGCTTGTCTCTTTTCATAGCCTCATCAAGAATGAGCTTTTCCATTTTGTCACGTTCTGGACTGCACTCACCGCACAATGGGCCTTTTTCCGAATGATATAAAGCCGGGTCAACGTCCTGACCGCCTGTGAACAGAAAACCGTCGCACACTTCCATAACAGTCTGAAGCTCACTCCTGCTCTCTATGACAGGCAGCATTACCGGCAATGCTCCGACAGTCTGCAATCCTTTTAAGTAGCCCGGTATCATCCAATAGCTGTTTCTTCCGTAATCTATAAGCGGGATAACTCCGATTGTCTTCATAACAAACCTCCAAAAAAGGTGCCGCAGGAATGACCCACAGCACCTTTGCTGATATGTTATTTACTTCGTTTTTATTCTATCATCTTTGGCGGAGAAAGTCAATATATCAATTGGACTGTTTAAAATATTATCGGATAATTTACAGTAATTTCTTAAATCGTTGAAAGTGACTTGACCTCCTGCAAAAAGCCGACACTGTTTTTGGGTAAAAAATAGAATCCGTTTCAAAAGGCTTGACTTTGCAGGTATAATGTGATAATATGAAGCTGTCGAAGGACAAGGCACGGACAACGGGGTTCAGCAGGCTTCGCTGTCCGTTATTATTTAACTGAAATGTGGGCATTGGCGTTCATTTTACGAAAGCTGATGCCCACATTTTTATTTCAAAGGAGATGTTTTTCATGAAGCTGAAGGATACCGGACTTACCGCTGCTGAGCTGAAGGAAAAGGCTTCAAGGTACATCATTGAGACATACGAGCGCTTTGATTTTGTTGCCGACAGTGCAAAGGGCATATATGTCTATGATGATAACGGAACGCCTTATCTGGATTTTTATGCAGGAATTGCAGTCAATTCGGTCGGCAACTGCAATGAGCATGTTGTAAAGGCTGTGCAGCAGCAGGCGGAAACAGCAATGCAGCTTTTTAACTACCCATACTCTGTTCCGCAGACGCTGCTTGCCGAAAAGGTCTGCACGACGATAGGCATGGATAAGATATTCTTTCAGAACAGCGGCACCGAGGCTAACGAAGCTATGATAAAAATGGCGAGAAAATATGGCGTCGAGAAGTACGGCGCAAACCGCTTCAATATCGTGACTGCCGCCAATTCCTTCCACGGCAGGACCTTCGGCTCAATGTCCGCAACCGGTCAGCCTGACAATGCCTGTCAGATAGGCTTCGGCGGAATGACCCCGGGCTTCACTTATGCCCCGTTTAACGACCTCGAAGCTTTTAAAGCAGCCTGTACGAAGGATACTATCGCTATCATGATAGAGCCTGTGCAGGGCGAGGGCGGCGTGAACCCCGCAACGCAGGAGTTCATGATGGGTCTCAGAAAATTCTGCGACGAAAAAGAGATGCTTTTGCTGCTGGACGAGGTGCAGACAGGCTGGTGCAGAACAGGCAAATATATGTCGTTTATGAATTACGGTATAAAGCCCGACATTGTTTCTATGGCAAAGGCGCTGGGCGGCGGAATGCCGATAGGCGCTATCTGCGCGACGGAAGAAGTGGCAAAAGCGTTTACTTCCGGCTCACACGGCACCACCTTTGGCGGGCACCCGGTTTGCTGTGCCGCAGCACTGGCAGCCATCGAGGAGATGGAGGAAAAGCACCTTGCAGACAACGCCGCAAGGGTCGGCGCATACTTTATGGAGAAGCTGAAGGGTCTGCCACACATTAAAGAGGTGCGCGGCCAGGGTCTGCTGGTGGGTGTCGAGTTCGACGGAGTGAATGCAGTTGAGGTCAAGCATAAGTGCTTTGACAGAAAGCTGCTCATCACGGCAATAGGTGAGAGCGTCATCAGAATGGTACCTCCGCTTATCATCACCGAAGCAGACTGCGACAAGGCCGTTGAGATCATCAAAGACGCGGTTGAAGAAGCCGCCGTATAAGGAAAGGAATGGAAAGTATGAAAATGAAAAGATTTGCAAAAAAATTCGTATGTATGGCATTGACAGCAAGCCTTATGGCAATGCCGCTTTCAGGCTGCGGTGACTCAGACAGCGGCTCCGGTTCAGACAAGGCTGTTCTGAGAGTCGGAATGGAATGTGCTTACGCTCCCTTTAACTGGACACAGGTTGGTGACGATGTGCCCGATGGCAGCAAAGCTGTGCCTATCTACGGCAGCAGTGACTATGCCTACGGTTATGATGTTATGGTAGCACAGAAGCTGGCAGACGAAATGGGAATGGAGCTTGAGATCCATAAGGTCGAATGGGATTCCATCGGGCTTTCTCTGGACGCAAAGGAATATGACTGCATTATCGCAGGCATGGGCAGAACTGCCGAACGTGAGGCCTCCTACTCCTTTACTGAGCCCTATTACTACCGCGACAACTGCCTTGTGGTCAAGAAGGGTTCAGACTTCGAGAGCGTTAAGGGGCTTTCGGATTTCAAGGGAAAGAATGTCACCGTTACCACGCAGCTTGGCACAGGCTGGGTTCCGCTGCTTGAACAGATCCCCGATGCAGTTAAGGGTGCCAATTACGAGACCACCGCAGAGGTCTTTATGGCGATCTCCAACGGAGTTGCCGATGTGGCCCTTATCGATCTTCCCACAGCCGAATCAGCACTGCTGACAAACACAGATCTGACTATCATCATTCCAGATGCAAGCGACGCCTTTGAGGGCGACAAGGAAATGACCAACGTCTGCATTGCCACCAGAAAGGACGATACAGAGCTCCGTGATAAGCTCCAGAAGGCAATGGACGACATTGGCTGGAATGACAAGGCAAAGATGGATGAGCTCATGAATGATGCCGTAAAGCTGCAGCCCGCAGCCAACTGATATATTTCTTCCCCTACCTCCACAAAGACTGCCGGCCGGACTGTGCTGCCGGCAGCCGCTTTGCGGTGAAAAGAATACTATTAGGCGGTGATCATTATGACAGAAACACCCACCAACTCATTTGAATGGGTCTGGTTTATAGCGAAGAAATATTCCGATCTGTTTATCCGGGGCACCTGGCTGACGCTTGTCGTTGCCGTCACAGGAACTCTTGCCGGGTTTATACTGGGATATATAGTCGGCATCGTTCAGGACACAAGAATAAACAAAGAGGATAATATCATCAAGAGAGGTATTGTCAGGCTGTTCAAGATAATAGCCACAGTATATGTTGAGCTTTTCAGAGGCACTCCTATGATCGTGCAGGCGATGATAGTTTTCTACGGATTGAGGCAGTCAGGACTTGAGATAGATTCCATCTCAGCAGGTATTCTTGTGACCCTGCTCAACACCGGAGCTTATATGGCCGAGACGGTCAGGGCGGGCATCAAGTCTATAGATATAGGTCAGCGTGAGGGCGCTCTTGCACTGGGTATGTCTCCGATAGCTGCAATGTTTCATATTATCCTGCCGCAGGCATTCAAGAACATTGTTCCGGAAATGGCTAACACCTTTCTTACCAATCTGAAAATGACCTCAGTGCTGAATGTCATCGGCGTGCAGGAGCTTTTCTTACAGGCAAAAACGGCAGGCGGGACATATTATAAATATCTTGAATCCTATCTGGTCATCGCGCTTATTTATCTTGTGCTGTGCTTTGTATTCAGCAGGATATTTGCGCTTATCGAAAAGAAAATGGCTGGGCAGAAGGATTACGTTCTCGCTGTAGAGTATATGGAAAACACGCAGTAAGGAGGGCGGCAGAATGAGTGAAGAGATCATCAGAGTTGAAGAACTGGGCAAGAGCTTCGGCGAGCATCAGGTGCTGAGGAAGATAGATTTCAGCGTTAACAAGGGTGATGTTATCTGCATACTCGGCTCATCGGGCTCGGGCAAGTCAACACTTCTCAGGTGCATAAATCAGCTTGAGACTCAAAGCTGCGGCAGGATATTTTTTCATAACAAGGAGCTCGGACGGACGCAGAAGGAAATAAACGAATACCGTTCAAAGGTGGGCATGGTGTTCCAGTCCTTCAACCTGTTCAACAATATGACGGTACTTAAAAACTGTATGGAGGGCACCCGCAGGGTCCTTCACCTTTCAAAGCAGGAGGCTCACGAGCGTGCGATAGCCCACCTGAAAAGTGTGGGTATGGCTCCGTTTATCAACGCCTATCCGGCGCAGCTGTCCGGCGGGCAGAAGCAGAGAGTTGCCATAGCCAGAGGCCTTTGTATGAACCCCGAGGTGCTGCTGTTTGACGAGCCGACCTCTGCACTCGACCCGGAAATGGTTGGAGATGTGCTGAATGTTATGAAGGAGCTGGCACAGAAAAGTCTGACCATGCTGATCGTTACCCACGAAATGGATTTTGCAAGAGATGTTTCAAACCGTGTGCTGTTCATGGACAAGGGCTACATTGCCGAGGACGCTCCGCCCGAAAAGTTCTTTACTGCCCCGGAGCACCCGAGGGCAAAGGAATTTCTTAGCAGGTTCATAGCGGGGTGATAAGCATGAAGAATTTTGTTGTGACTTTCGCAAGAGGCTTCGGCACAGGCGGTAAGGTCATCGCCTCAAAGCTTGCAGCTGATCTGGGCATCCATTGCTACGAGAACCGTATCCTGACCCTTGCCTCACAGCTGAGCGGGCTTGACGAGGATATGTTCCGGGAAGTGAATGAGAAGATACGCTCCAAGCAGGGAGCCTTTGCCGGACTTATGAAGGGCCTGCCGAGAGCAAGAAAATATATTGCACGTAATGAGAAGTTTGTTTCTGACGATGCGCTGTTTGAATATCAGAAGCAAATAATCAAAAACCTTGCTGATACAGAATCCTGTGTCATTGTCGGCAAGTGTGCAGATTATATTCTTGCGGGAAGGCCAAATGTAGTCAGCATATATATTGAGGCACCACGGGATTTCTGCATCAAGCGAACTATGGAGAACATGGGTGTTACCGAGGAGGTCGCTGCCGCTACGATCAAGCAGACCGACGCCTATCGGGCTGAATACTACAAATATTATACTCACGGCAACTATTGGACAAACCCCATAAACTACGACATGACCCTTAACAGCGAACGTGTTGGGATAGACGAATGTGTTGAACTGATAAAGGCATATATGAAGATCAAAGGTCTTATCTGATGAGGTGATCAAAATGGATTTCAGATACTATTTACCGGTCAATCTGATATTTGGCAGAGGAAAGGTCTGTGAGGTCGGAAGGCTGGCAGCAAAATACGGCAAACGAGCGCTTATCGTTACCGGAGCGAGCAGCACTAAGCGCTCCGGACTGCTTGACAAGGTAAGGAACCATCTCGAAAACGAGAGAGTAGATACCTTTGTATTTGACAAGGTAACGCCTAACCCGCTTACCACAACTGCCGGAGAGGGAGCAGAGCTTGCAAAGGCAAAGCAATGTGACACAGTCATAGCCCTCGGCGGAGGAAGCGTCATCGACTGTGCAAAGGCTATAGCCTTTCTCGCAAAGAACAACCGCGACATCAACGATTTTATATATAACAGGTATCACGGCAGAGGGGCTCTGCCGATAGTGGCGATACCCACCACCTGCGGCACAGGCAGCGAGGCAAACGGTTTTGCTGTGCTTACAAATCCCGAAAACAACGATAAAAAGTCCCTGCGCCGAGACGAGATAATTCCGGCTGTTTCAATAATCGACCCCTCGCTTATGGAAACCATGCCGAAGGAGCTGCTGGCTTGTGTCAGCTTTGACGCGCTCTGCCATTCTATGGAGGCATTTCTTTCGGTTAACAGTCAGCCGATAACAGAGTATCTTTCTTATCAGGGAATGAAAATGATAACGGACAGTCTGGTCAATGTTTATAACGGCTATAATGATACAGTAGCCTGGGACCAGCTTGCATGGGCCAGCACGATCGGTGGTATGGTCATCCATACGGCGGGTGTTACGCTGCCTCACGCTATGGAGCACCCGGTCAGCGGGCTTAAAAACATAGTACACGGGAAAGGTCTGGCAGCGCTCACTCCGGTGATAACCGAGGCAAGCGTCGAATCCGCTCCCGAAAAGTACGCGCTTATCTCTCGACTGCTGAGGGGAAAGAATGCCTATGATTGCGCAGATGCAATGAGAAAATTCCTTGAACGGATAGGCCTTTCAGTCTCACTTCCCGAGGAAGGTGTCACCGAAGATGATATTCCCTGGCTGACCGACAATTGCTTTAAGGTATCAGCTGCAAGCATAGCAAACCACCCGGCTGCCTTTTCCTCAGAAACTATATACAGGCTGTATGAAAGGGCGTTGGCATTCTAAATATAATGGGATAAAAATTGAGCCGGCCTGCATAAGGTCGGCTCAAAACATAAACGGAACACGCCAATAACTTTGGGACTTATTTGGGCCTTATTGCCGCAAAAAGCTGCAATAAAATGCATTAAGCTGTTTTGCTTAACTCGGTCTGAAATGGCGTAAAATCGGACTTTTTATCGATTGGCAATATGTTGTAAAAGAACGTTTGTACGATTCAAGTCCCGTTTGCCGCACCATTTGAAACACCTTGTAAATAGCGTAGATACGCCGTTTGCAAGGTTTTTATTTTTGCCGTTTTTGCGGTTTGGGTGTTGTTTGGGTGTTATTCGTTTTTTAGGGTGCTGTTTTTTCAAGAAAAGTGAAAAGGGAAGCAGGCTTTGCAGCTTGTTTCCCTTTTTGTTATTTTGCCTTTGATTTTGGTGTGTTAAGAACGTCTGCGACTGCACCGAGTGCTTGTGCTTCACGTTCACGGAAAGCGGCGGCGTATATGTCAAGCGTTGTACTTGCTTGACTGTGACCGAGAACGCTTTGCACGGTCTTAACGTCTACGCCCTGACTAATTAGCAAGGAAGCGTTCAAGTGTCTGAATGAATGCAGGTTTACTTTTGGTAGATCGTATTGCTTGCATATCTTTGTTAACCAAGTGAACGGGGTTGCGCCGTGCATTTGGTGACCGTCCCACGTTGTGAAAAGCCTGCTTGTATTGTGCCATTTATCACCGAGCTTTAACCGCTGTGAAAGCTGTTCATTCTGTAATTGTCGCAGGGTATACAAAACATTTTCGGGGAGTGTTAAGGCTCTGACCGAGTTTTTGCTTTTCGGCTCTGTATCATAATAACCGAGCTGCTTTGAGTAATGAACGGTGCGGCGAATGTGTACAATGTTGTGTTCAAAGTCAATGTCATTCCATTCAAGACCGAGTATTTCACCACGTCGAAAGCCGCCGAACAATGCAAGTTGAAAGAATGCTTTGAATTTTACGGGCGTTTCTTCTTTGTCGAGTATATCAAGGAATGTGTGTGCTTGCTCTACTGTGAACATTGTAGCTTCTTTGTGCGGTATTTTAGGAATAGCGGCATTCTTGCAGGGGTTTTCTGCAATAGCCTTTAGTCTGATCGCATAATCGAACACGCTTGAAACGAATGACACATAGTTTTTAATTGTTTTTGGTGTTAAGAGTTTGTCAATTTCAAGCTTTTTGAACATCTTGTCGCAGGGCATTTCAAGAGCAGCTGAAAGCTTTTGTGCATTTTCCCATTTAATCGGCTTGCAATCAATAGCCGCTTTGACTGTCTGCGGTGATACGCCTGCTTTTTCTGCTATATCCTTTTGTTTTAGCTGTTTCTCTTTTAGCAGGCTTTTCAAGTCGATTTTGCATTCTGCATTTGCTTCATTCTGCACACGTTGATTTTGTAACCAAGCAATAAAGCTGTCAATTTCAAAGGGCGTTATCTTGTCTATGCGGTAATGACCGAGCTTTTCAACAACACGGGGCATATATCCTCTACAACGATCTATTCCGCTTTGTTTCAAAGTCCTTTGTGCATAATTCTCAAACCAATAGTCGCAGAACGTTTCAAACTTTTGTGTGTTGACGGTCTGACCGCTGCGGCATTGTTGCTCAAACTCAAAGGCGGCTTTTTGCAAGGCTCTTTCAAGCTGTTTTTCGGTCATATCCTTTTCAGGCTTCCAAGTCATTGACTGTGACTTTTGCCGTTTACCGTCTGCGGAATATCCACAAAATACACGAATGCGGTAACTACCATTTTCACGCTTTTCAATTTGTGCCATTTAATCACCCTCTTTGTTTTCTTTAAGTCGTATTCGCTTTTTCTCCAAATTATCTATAAGCTGATTATATTGTTTATCATCGTTTAATTTGGAAGCCAAATCGTTAACGGCTTTGCGCATTTGTTTAGCAAGAAGCCGATTGTCGACTTGAAGCTGATTTATTTTGTTATCATCATTCAATATGGAAGCCCACCTGTCAAAGCCATTACGAATTTGTTCAGCAAGAAGTTGATCGTGTTTTTGCTTTAATGCGGTGTATTTATCTTTTTCAGTTACACGGCGATCAAAAGTGTTGACTATTCTTTCAAAGGTTTCAAATAGCATTAGTTTTCCTATATTACATTCATCATCGTTATGGGTAAATGCAGTATAGTCCATTTCGTGATTGATTTGTATGTCACTTGCTTGCATTAGTGAGAATGTATAATAAACAATATCTACATACAATTCTTCTAGAGTATTCTTTACATCCTCGATACTGTGTTTGAGAGAATAGTTTAACATATCATTTCTACTTTTGAGCATTTCTAAGATAGCATTATCTCTGTTATAATTTTTAGATAGCTTTGTCATGCCATAAAGTTCCAGTGCATGATTTGTGTCGTTGGTGTTGAGAATTAACAAGAAGCATATATATATGATAAGATCTCTTTTTTGTGTTGGTCGTTGCATATTTATGATTTTACGGAACAATTCGTAATCTATATTGCATTGATTCGCCAATTTTCCGGTTGTATAAACCTTGTCTTCGTTATCTAGGAATAAATCGTTTAAGACTTTTTGTTTCTTCTTAATAAACTGTGAGAATGATTCGTTCGGATCATAGCTTTCGACTACTTCTCTCTCTTCATATCTAACACTCTTGTTCTCATGGACATCCATACTACAGCCTCCTTATAAGTGTATGTTTTAATGTGTTTGGACTTTCTGCTATTATTATACTAGATTGCCTTCAAATTATCAATACATTGTGGGACAAAATTGTCCCAGCGTTCAGTTTTATCAGCACTGGTTGTTCCTTTGAATTAGAGGTAAGATCATAATTCAGACCAAGTTGTAACATCCGCCACTTAGTTAGCGTATTTCAGGCACCTCTTTTGATGACCTTATAAACACAAACCCCGGCACCAATCAAGGTGCCGGGTCATTTGCTGTCAGGCAGAACAAAGGTCAGTGTCCCTTGTGCTTCTCCCTGCGTTTTTGCTGTCTGAACTCAAACTGTCGCTGTTTTTCCGCTTCACGCTGCTCTTTAGTGATCTGTCTGCGTTCGGTCTTCATTGCCTCCTGCATGAGCTTCAGCGCTTGCTGCGACTTTGTCCCCGTGCCATGAACAGCAAGCTGTTTGTGTGCCTGCCTCTGTCTGCGCTTGGGATTGTCCGCAGTCCGCTTTGTTTTTGTCTCAACAGCAGGACTGAACTTCAACTCGTAGTAATGCTTCAGGATATATTCAAAAACCTCGCCGTCCTTTGGCTCTGCGCCGAATGTCACCTTTGCCGCCGAGAGCATTCCGTTCTCGGTCAGCTCAAAGACTCCCACCCAGAAAGGCTTTCAAAAAATACCGTCAGCATACCGTTTGTCTTGTCCATATCATTCCCTCCTGAAAATGCTGTGGACAAAGAACGGACGACCCGGAGGGGAGGGTTACTTACCTTATCGAGCGATAAGACGGCCGGGCTACCTACCGGCTCTGGAGTATCGGAATGATACTCGTTGCGTTTTTATCTTTGCCGTTTGTTTTGCACCTCTCGGTGCTGTGTATATCGTATCACATCGCCGATGTGATGTCAATTATGCAAAGCTTCACTCGTTTTGAGTTGTTGCGAATTTTGCAATAACTGAGTCTGTTTTTAGTCCAATCTCTTTTTGAACTGTTGCAAATCTTGCGACAGTTGACGGACCACCTATCAGTATTTGGAATGTGCATTTTTTGCACATTGCTTTCATTGTCAGCATTGTTTGTTAAAAGCGATGTCAACGATGCTGACACAAACTGCTTGACAATCTCCGTACAAAAAGTTATACTAACACAAATATAATAACAGGAGAGAACACTAAGATCTACATTACAGGCGATACGCACGGTGATTTCAGGCGGGTTCATGAGTTCTGCCGCAGGTTTGAAACAACACAGGACGACATTCTTATTATGTCCTCAGTCACACCACGCCGATGAAGTACGAACCGACAGAGGTGTTCCTGTCCTGCATCGACCAATCTAAAGTTGATAAATCCACGGAGCAGTGGCTTGACAAGATCGAGGAGAACGTAGAATACAAGAAGTGGTACTGCGGACACTATCATACCAACAAGAAGATCGACAAGGTCAGCATTCTTTTTGAGGACATTGTCGTGTTCGGGGTTTAAAACTTAAAATATGCCCTTGAAACCTTAAATTTTACTTTGAAAACATAAAACTCCGACTCTAAAACTTAAAATATTCGTTTGAAACTTTAAATTTCGACCTTAAAACTTAAAATCTACACCTTTAAACTTTAAATCTTTACTTGA
>Ga0256404_1002357_pt1 | contig 41931 bp, 33 predicted proteins | sample RumenRJG_01DNA_FD_185990 | JGI IMG/M metagenome (GOLD analysis project Ga0256404, IMG submission 185990) | Bovine rumen microbial communities from Lethbridge, Alberta, Canada - RJG_01 | ecosystem: Host-associated > Mammals > Digestive system > Stomach > Rumen | place: Canada: Alberta | collected... | reverse complement strand
AGAAATATCAATAGGGTTTGATACAGAATCACCGCTTGCGGCAAACGCCTTAACCGGAACCACCGCGAAAAGCAGAGCCATGAAAGCAATGACAAAAAGCTTTGAAAGACTAAAAACCTTCTTCATTAAGATTCCTCCATAAGTGAATTTTGTAAAAATTGTGTTACAGATTTATTATATCCGAATAAAGTAAAATGTCAAGGATAAAAATACTCATCGCCCACATGCACAACAGCCGTTTTATCTTGCAAAAGATTTCTTTTCCTTGTACATCTCAACATCGGCGATATGGATGCAGTTTTCGACGCCGGCAAGAGTATTTTCGGTAAGCTCCGAATATCCTATGCTCATAGATATTGTTATCTGTCCGCCACCAGTTATAACCGCCGGAGTTGCTGCGAGATTTCTTCGTATTTTCTCAATTATCTGTCCCTCGCCTGCCTTGCTCGATGTCATCTGAACACCGATAAATTCATCTCCGCCGTACCTGTAAAATATCGTATCAGCGCCGGAACCTGCGTCCTTTAAGCTTGCGGCAGCGATTTTAAGGCACTCATCTCCAAACTGGTGACCGTAAGTATCGTTTATTTTCTTAAAACCGTTAAGATCAACCATGAAAATGCCCTTAATGCCTTTAATCGATTCGGCATCCTTATAATCCTCATAAAATGCCTGTCTGTTCGCTATATTTAAGCTCATGTCCATTTTCGCCATATCCCGCATACGGCGGGCATTGTCTATAGCGAGAATTTTCATCCACTCAGTATACATTCCGAAGAAGAGGCCTCCAAGGCCTACCAGTATAAAATTGATGTTTAATTCCGCAACCGGAATTGATGGATGAGGATTAATCATATTCGCAGCGACAAGAGCAAACACCGCCGCTACCTCCTCCACAAGCATTGTCAGTGGTGAAACTATGAACATAGTCGGAGCGAGTGCCAGCAAAACAACCGGAAGTATAACATTTGCCCTCGGCATCGTAACAAATACAGTATAAATCGAAACAGCAAAAAGAAATGTTTTAAAGAGGACAATAACTGTCATCGCAAGCATGACATGCATATGCTTCATCATATATCTGCAGGCCCAGGCAAAGGCCAGCATGATTATAAACAGAGCAATCCACACAGGTATCAGATGCAGGTCATGCATTATTATGGTCGCGAACGTAAGGCTTGCCGCCACAATCAGAAAGACCTGAGAAATCAGGTAGAGGAGGTAAAGATTTTCCTCATTTATCTCAGATCTGTTTATATCGAACATCTTCTTCCAGTCTTTTATAGATAGAAGTCCGTAAAGGTTGTGTCCTTTTTCACTCATTGACGCCTCCTATATAATGGTAAATGCTTACCTATCTTATTCTATCACAATAGCGACTGTCATACAACGATAAATTTTAGATAGCGGATTCATTACTTGTTCAAGCATAAGAATACCGCCTCCTAAGCAGGAAGCGGTAGCGTAAAATTATTATGACTATTCTTCTACTGTAAATACCTTGGCGCTGGTATTCGGGAATTCCTCGGATTCATCACCGATTATCATCTTGGCTCCCTTAGGAAGCTTAACCTTCTTATCCTCACGGGAGAAGTTCTCCATGAAAATGTAACGCCTGCCATCCCTCACACGGCTCTGAATATCAATCTCAGAAGGAAGCTTCTTAACAAGTGGCTCCACATTTGCGTCAGCGAGCACCTTCTCAAGGAACTTCTTATAGAAATCATCCTCAAGGTCTGTCGCAAGATAGTAAGCCTTTCCTTTTTCAAAATGATTTACAGTTGCGGCAGGTGAGCCTGCGTAGAAATCCTCGCCATATTTCATAAATGGCTCAGCGCCGTTAAGAGTTATAAGCTCGCAAATCTTATTGCATGAATATGACTTGTCAAGGCCCATAGCACCATCGACCGTAAGAGCCTTGTTGCTCTGCTCATCCGTAAGGCCGTCAATCTCGTCAAGCCTTACGCCAAGCACATCCGTCAGGTCGTGAGGTGTGTCATGAAGGAAGCAGAGGTCATTCTCATTTGTCATCGCGCAAAGGTAGGTAGCGATAAGAGTGCCACCATTCTTTACAAAATCACGGATTCTCTCAAGTACATCGCCTCTTACACTATAGAGCATAGGAGCGATAAGTATCTTATATTTGCTGAAATCGTGAGGCTCGCTTATGACATCAACATCAACAGCGTTGCGCTTCAATGCGTTATAGAACTTCTGGGTCTGCTCAAGGTAGCCCTCACCGCAGTTTCTAGGGCCCTCGCTCATATCTATAGCCCATTCATTCTGTCTATCATAAATAAGCCCGACCTTGGCATCGGTCTGAGATCCGGCTACATCAGCAAGCTTAAGAAGAAGCTCGCCTGTCTTCGTTGCTTCCTTAAATACTCTCGTATCCTCACGGCAGGTATGGTCAATAATAGCACCGTGGAACTTCTCACATGATCCGCGTCCGGCCCTTATCTGGAAATATTGAACGCTGTCAGCGCCATGACCAACTGCGTGAATAGCGGCAAGCGGAAGAAGGCCGTTTCTCTTAAGGCGGTGGGTCTGCTGCCAGTTTGTGCCTGAAGGGCAGCTTTCCATAAGAAGGAATGGCTTGTCCTTGTAGCAGCGCATGGAATCATGGCAGAGTCCGTGCTCAAGAGCCGGTTTAATGTCGCTTTCTGAGAAGCCCCAGTCCGGGTAAGAATCCCATGAGATTATATCAATATGGTCCTTCTGCTCGTTATAGTCGTAACCTCCAAAATCGTACATCATATTGATGGTGACAGGCTGCGTGGCGCCTGCGTCACGGAGGGCATTAACTTCATTATCTATGAAATTATCGCACTCCTCGGTAGCGTACCGCTTCCAGTCTATCATGAGACCGTTCGTACCCTTCTCACCTATGTTTGAAGGCGCGTCAATCTGGTCAAATGAGCTGTACTGGTGGCTCCAGAAAGCGTTCCACCACTCGTGGTTAAGCTTCTCGATTGTGCCGTATTTCTTCTTCAAGAAACCTCTGAAGGCCTTCTGGCAGGAAGGGCAATAGCACTCGCCCGAAAATTCGTTTGATATATGCCACGCGATGATGGCAGGATTGTCCTTGAAGCGCTCTGCAAGCTTAGTATCGATTATCCTGACCTTCTCCCTGTATATCGGTGATGTAAGGCAATGATTGTGGCGGCCGCCATACTGAGCCTTCGTACCATCCTCCCAGGTTCTAAGCACTTCAGGATACTTGTCTGAGAGCCACTTAGGTCTCGCGCCGGAAGGGGTTGCCATTATAGTCTTAATACCGTTAGCGTAGAGCTTATTCACAATTTCCTCAAGCCAGTCAAGGGTGAACTTACCTTCTTCAGGCTCAAGAGACGCCCAGGCAAATACACCAAGCGTCACTTCATTTATATGAGCTGCCTTCATCATGCGGAGATCCTGCTCAAGAATTTCAGGCTCATCAAGCCACTGATCAGGGTTGTAGTCGCCTCCGTAAATAATCTTGTCTTCCATCTTCATACCTCACGAAATGTTGTCATATTAAAATAAGCTGTCAGGCACTGTCCCCGGTTTGCGCAATTGCGCCTGACAAATTACTTTATTGCGCAATACTATAATAGCACAGTTTACGTTTAAGTCAAGGGGGAAATATTAAACAAAAAACAAGTGTAAATATTATGCAATATTGACAATGACCGCCTTTTTCAAACATTTTTCTTGCACATCTTTCCGATGTGTGATATAATTGCGCAAGTAAATATTATTTTGGAGAATATCCGTCTTAAGAAGGGTGGACATTGCATATGAGAAACAGTTTCACATCAAAGCAGATAGCCGCTGATCTTGGGGTTTCACAGACTACTGTCTCACGCGCTCTTTCAGGGAAGGGCAGGGTCTCACCGGCGACAAGAGAGCTTGTTAAAAAATATATTATAGAGCACGGCGGCACCTACGAGGAACCGGCTTCGGATGGTTCTGAAGCTCTTACGACAAATATAGCTATAGTCATACCTGAGGATTATAACCAGAATTTCATGTCATTTTTCATGACCTGTCTCTCAGGGATTCAGGAGACATGCCAGGCAAACGGCTATGACCTCCTCGTAACCTCATGTGGCAATAAGGACGTGAGCTCTCTCGTCCGCATAGTTGAGAAGCACAAGGTCGATGGGGTAATCCTCGCCCGTACCTACGACAATGACGCCGCCGTTGAGTTCCTTCAGTCTAAGCATGTGCCATTTGTAACCATAGGAACTACGCCCGTTTCAAATGTCACTATGATAGACGAGGACAACGTGGGCAGCGCAATGGAAATGACCCAGATACTTATAGCTAAGGGCTTTAAGAAGCTTGCGCTAATTTGCGGCAGCCTTGATTTCATCGTTAACAGGCAGAGACTTGAAGGCTTCAACCTCGGCGTTGAGGAGGCAGGCCTTCCTCTCCACGGTGAGATTGTCTATACAAACAAAGACACAGTAGCGGATGTTTCCGACTGTGTCTCTGATATTCTAAGCAAGGGCGCCGACTGCATAGTCTGTGCCGATGATAACTTAGCCATGATGACCTTGAACGAGCTTCGCCGCCGTCATGTGCATATCCCGGGTGAGGTTAAAATCGCATCTTTTTATGACAGCACATATCTGATGCAGTATCACCCTTCTGTCACTAGTCTCGTATTTGATTCAAGGACACTAGGCAGGAAGGCCGCAGAGAAGCTCCTCTTTATGCTGGGGACCTTCGATAGCGACCAGAGCGAGTCTATCTCACTAAGCTATGAAATTTCCTTCAGAGAATCAACTAAGTAAAATCTGATATCGACGTGAGCCTCCTACGACTAAAGTCGCGGGCTTCTAAAGAGCTTGCGCTCTTATTTAAGAAGTTTGGTATTTCTAGTATGGTTTGCTTCGCAAGTCATACTAGTTTCCACCCGACAAAAATCAGGCAACCCTTATTCTTATAGGCGTGTCCACTTCGCCTCTACCGTATAGAGCCGTAAGGCTCACAACGCTACTTTTACGCAAGATATTTAGCGCTCCGTTGAAACGTTTCGTTGTATCCGACTACAAGAGTGCCTATATCGTTAGCGATACAGTAGTTGATTATTATACGAGCCACTTTACTCATATAGTCGTTAACCTTATTGTTCCGATCACGGGCTATAGTCTTCTGACGGTTTGTGGCGTGTTTGCCAAAGTTCTGTTTGTCCTTGATGCTCTGTAAACGAGCGTTCTCTTTGTTGAACCACTGATTTATGGATTTAAGTCTTCTGCCGTCTACGATGAACGATTTACCTGTATTGGTAACGCATGTAGCGAGATTGTTAATGCCAAGGTCTATGGCAAGCGCGTTATCAGGATTAAGATTTCTTTGAATACATACAGCCTCATAGGTGTACTGTATTTCAAAGAACCTCGCTTTAGCCTTTGGTATGATGCGTATCTATTTGATATGTTTATCAGTAAGCATAGGCGGTATTGTGATTTCAACAAGCTTATGCGATTTCTTGTATGTATTGGAGAACGGAACAACAAGCTTGTTACCATTTAGACGCACAAAACCTATTACAAGCGTGGTAAATCCGTCTTTAGGAAGATAATGAGGCAGTCTGATATCCCTGAAGTCATATCAATAATAGGGGTTAGCAAAAAGCAATGATACGCATTAGAGATAATAAATTAACTACCATTTTCATTACAGTCATAATTATATTCAGTATGGCTTTATCAGGCTGCTTATTTAATAACACTTCAGCATATACCTACTATCTAGTAGATATTGGTGACACAGATGAAGCCATGATAAAATATGGCAATCAATATAGTGATTACAAATTCATATGGGATGATTCTGGATACTTATATGGTTATAACGATAACAATAAAAGAGTGACAAGTCTTGGCAAAGTGGAATACTCAGAAAGCACTCAAAAAAGTGAGATTACATATAAGGATAAGACAATATTATTCAATCACGGTTTCGAGTCAAATGCGTACTATTGGAAATTTGCCGGTGAAACGTCTGATAACCTAATAAATTGTCTGAAACATGAACAATATACCAGAAGTGATATATTGGCGTCGCATACATGTGTTTATGGTGATGTTATTTTTAGTGTTATGACAGTGACCGGTCGGTTTTGTGATTATTCCAGATATAATTACGGTGTTACTGAGCTACAGCAATCCATGGTCGCAAAAGATGTATTAATTGGTATTAACCCTATAACAGGAGAAGATAAAGTTATCTATGATACCCAGAATAATAAGACTAGAATTGTTGGTTTGAGGAATGATGCACTATTTATATTAAAAGGCAAAAAAATCTTTGAATGCAAAATTAATGATATTGACGATTTAAACAATATACAAATATCATTCTACACTAATTGCAGCCGATAGTAATATTGGAAAATTAATAAACAAAAACACCTGATATATGGATGAGAAGGAGACATTTACTTATGATGATAGATAAGGCAGTATTAATTGAGCATATGGCTGTTCTTAGAGAGCAGATTGAAAGACTTAGCAATTCTTCAAGGAGGCTTAGTAACATCTAGAAGAGCTCGCCAGATGTGAGGCGGAACTAACTGCGGTTTAAGTAGAATTATCCTCTTCTGCCGTTACAGTTCACAGGTAGGCTTGTAAATAAATGCCCGATGTCATAGAATATAGCCACAAGATGACATCGGGCTTTCGCTTTGATTATGAAGTGTTATCAACCGATTCAGAGGCATCGCCTCAGGCAATCCACAAAGAAAAAATTTAAAATTCAACACTTTTCACAAGGCTGTGGTAGGGGGGTGTGAACTGTAACATTTTTTACGGAGTCTCTCAGAATCGGATCCGCATGAAAAAGAAAATTTCCGTCAAAGTCAGGATTCTTAATCATAGCAAGTAAATTAGACGCAGCCTTCTCTCCCAGTTCCTCTTTAGGATGAGGAATAGAGGATATGGCTACTGAACCTAATATCGCAATCTCGGAGTCATCTATTCCAACTACCGAATAATCTTCCGGAACATTTATTCCATGGGACGTTAATATTTTAATCAGGGAATAGGCAACATCATCATTATAACAGAGGCATGCACTGGTTCCCTTTAATCTGCTTATAAGGTAGTCCGGAAACCGGTCCATTTCGAGGCACCCAAGGGAATCAAACCAGAGAATGTGCCTTGCGTCGATTGAAAGACTCTTCTCATTCAAGGCATCTATGTAACCTGAATAGCGAAGCTTTCCCTGACCATCATCAGCCTTCGTAATTAAGGCTATATCCTTATGCCCGTTTTCAATAAGGACTCTTGTCATTTTATAGGCATATTCCCTGTCATCTATCCTTACACAGGGAACGTTTAAATCAGGGTATGCCGCGTTAAAGCAGATCATTGGTATATTTCTTTTCTGCAATTCCTTATAAAGAGGAATATTCGGATTTGGTATTCCGCTTTTTACAGGTTCGAAAATAATTCCATCCACATTATCCTGGGCTAAAAGCTTTTGCAAAATGTGCATCTCATGATGAACCCTGTCATCTGTAAATGAAACCTGGACCGTATATCCGGCTTTTGCGATAACCTTCTCTATTCCGCGCAGGGTTGTCGGAAAAATATATGAGTCACCATAGGTACTTAATTCCGCTATGTTCATATATTTTTCCGTGCGAGGTGGAATATAGGCATTTCCGATATAGGTGCCACTGCCCTGGATTCTTGTGAGCAATTTCTGATTTACAAGGTCGCCCGTCGCGTGACGGATTGTCTGCCTTGAAAGTCCAAACTTCTCACTTAATTTTTTCTCGGAAGGAAGTCTGTCGCCCTGCTTCAATTCACCACTTGCGAGGCCCTGCTTCACCCATTCTATGACCCTTTTATATTTCGCATCTTCGCCGTCCATAAGACCTCCAAGTTATTAAAAATCAGTATAGCTGATTTTTATGATGTAAGCGGCACGACAATCTACATCATTTTATTACCTGCAGGGACTGGCGGTCAGCGAAAATAAATACGAATACAAGGAATATTACACCCTGAATCATCTGCATAGTCTGGGTTGTAATTCCAAGCATCTGAAGTCCCGACTGAAGTATTGTATATAATGCCGCCCCAACAACTACATTTAAGAAGCGAACCTTAGCGCCACCCGAAATCGGCATACCACCAAGGACAAGAGCTATAAGAATCTGGGTTTCGAGCTGGTTTCCGCCTGAAGAGGTCACAGAACCGGTATGCGCTACGCTTACAAATGCGGCTAGTCCCGTGATAGCTCCCGCAAGGACGTAGATAAGAAATTTCATTTTATCTGTACGTATTCCCGCGAATTTCGCAGCCTTCTCTCCTGCGCCTATTGCTTTTAAATATGTCCCGAATTTTGTAAAACGGAAAAAGAAATAAGCAATAGCGACAACAACAATCATAATTCCTAATTTTATAGGAATAGTATCATAACTTAAAGCAAGGCTCGCGCTTCCCGTTACAGGTGAATCCGATGTCAGGTATTTTATAAAACCACGGAATAAAAACATCGTACAGATTGTAACTATAAATGATTTTATTTTTCTGAATACATAGAAATAACCATTTACAGCTCCGATAGCAGCTCCTGTCGCGATTCCCGCAAGTATCGCTATTCCCATAGGGGCATGCTGTGACACTGAACAAATGACAATCCCAGCCATACCTAATATAGATCCCTGCGAGAAATCAAGACCGCCCATTGTCATGATAAAAAATACACCGGTGCATGCTATCATGAGCGAGTACATTGATGACATCGTAAGCGGAAGGTTTGTAATCATTCTTCCGCCGGTAAGCGCATTAAATAAAATAAATATGACTATAAGTCCCATCACAGGAAGAAGCGTCCTTACAAGTGCCATACGAGACGCCTTTTTGAGAGACTCTTCATAGCCTGTAGCCGCAACAGCATTATTTGCCATCTCTCTATCCTCCTTATACCATTTTTGAAATAAGAGCATTTTCGTCAAGTGCCTTATCTCTCATCAATTCGCCGTTAATTTTTCCGTCTTTCATAATAAGAATACGGTCGCACATTCCTATTAATTCCATTAATTCCTCGGAAATCATGATTATTGATTTTCCACTCTTACGCATCTCATCCATGAGCTGGTAAATATCCTGCTTGACCTTAATATCAATTCCTCTTGTAGGACTGTCAAGAACAAGAATATCGGAATCAGCGCCAACCCATCTCGCAAGGACAACCTTTTGCTTATTTCCGCCTGATAATTCAGAGACAAACTGCTTTGTATTTACCATTTTAACTGATAATTCCTTAGCGTACTTGTCCTCGAATTCAGTTAATTTTTTATCGCTCTGAATCTTAAGCGGACCATTCCCGAGGCGGTCAAGTGAAGGAAGGGCAATATTATCGCCGATGCTCTGGTTAAGTATTACAGACTCGTTATCACGGTCCTTTGAAGTATAAGCGATGCTGTGTTTTATAGCCGTAGGAATATCATTTATGTGAGTTCCATCCTTTAAAATAACACTTCCCTGACGATCAAATGAAGCCCCAAAAACAGCCTTGCCGACCTCATGCATGCCTGACTCGGAAAGTCCGCCGAATCCTAATATTTCACCCTTATGAAGGTCAAATGATATGTCACTTATAAGATTTGGTACCGTAACTCCCTTTACCGATAAAACAACGTCATCGGATACCTTTTCGCCGTAATCCGCCCGGTAATAATTACCGGTCATTTCACGGCCAACCATCATTTTCTTGAGGTCATCTTCAGTGACCGCGCTGCTTTCGACAGTGCCAATATATACGCCATCGCGAAGAATAGTAATTGTATCTGATTTATCAATTACTTCAGGAAGATCATGTGAAATAAATATTACCGTTCCACCATAGCCTTTTACTCGTTCCATAACCTTGTAAAGCTCTTCACGGCCTTCCTGAGAGAGTGCTGTCGTTGTCTCATCAACGACAAGAACCTTCGGTTCAAAATAAGTTGACTTAACAATTTCTACTAATTTCCTATCCTCGAAATTATAGTCATCAACGAGGTCAGCGGCCTTAATTCTTTCAAAGCCGTAATCCTTTAATAATTTATTCGCCTCACGGTTCATGGCATTGGTATTTTTTATGCCATGTTTTACAAATTTATCCTCGTGGCCTAGGAAAATATTCTCAGCGACAGTCAAGCCATCAAGGGTACCAAGTTCCTGAACGATAATCGCCACGCCATGATTATTCGCGTCAACCTGGTTTTTCGCATTTATTTCCTCACCGTCAAGAATAAATTTACCACTGTCCTTAGAATAGATTCCGGTTAACATATTTGTAAGCGTAGATTTTCCGGAACCATTTTCACCTATAAGAGCATGAATCTCGCCCTTATAGAATTTCTCTGAAACATGCTGCACCGCCTTCGTAATGCCGAAGGATTTGCAGACGTCAACGGCTTCAAGCCTTACTTCTTTAGCCATTTTGCTTCCTCCTCCGATTATTTTACGATTTCGCCCTTTGTAACCTTGGTTGTAAGAGTTATTATTATAAGAAGCGCGAGGCCGGTAATAACGTCCTGAATAGCGGTCGGTGCGCCAAGAGCGATAAATCCGAAGAAAATAATATTTACAAAAAATTCACCTATAAGAATTGCCTGAAGTGGAATTCCATACTTTTTAAACGCAAGTCCGAAGAAGCATCCCATGGTAGGTACGAAGTTTCGGCTCATGGAGCTCATACCGGTTGTCGCTACCATTGATGAACCATAGCTGATTGAAAGTACCGCTTCGGCTCCAAAGAAGGCGCCGGAAACAACGAAAGCGAGTAATTTATACTTGTCTACATTTATACCCATATTTTTGGCTGTAAATTCATTGCTGCCGATAGCATAGGTATATGTACCCATTTTCGTGTAATTAAGTAAAATCCAAGCCACAACAAAAGCAATAGCCGCAAGAACTATGGAACCGGCTGTTGAACCAAACCATCTTAAATCCGATGGAAGTGTCTGTTCAACTCCGCCCGCGACATAATTCGCTACAGCCTCGTAAATAAGGGCGAGGCCTGTTGTAACTATAAGTGATGGAATTTTTAGCTTAATATAGAAAAAACCATTTAAAAATCCCACAATCGCGCCACATAAAATAGAACCAAATATCAGTCCGAAATATCCGAGATTAAGCTTTGTCGCGAACACACAGCCTACAATTGCTGAGAGAACGATGTTAGCTCCAATCGAGAAATCGAACATCCCCATAACCATTACAAAATAAAATCCGACAGCTCCCGTCGCTGCCATAAGCCCCGCCTGGAAATACTGGAGCATACTTTTAGCTGATCCGAAATTTCCGGGAGTAATAATTTTAAATACCGCCCATGAAGCTATTACTAAGAGAATAAGGATTAAGTATCCGCCTTTTTTCCCACTGAATATCTGAGGCTTCGCGGTGGCTGTTGCTGTTTCACCCATACGTTTTATTCCCTTTCAAAGAAGTTGTGTGTACATCTTTTTTCTGTTTAAAAATAGCTGCCGCACATCTTGCCCTTATTCACATTAGAGTGCGGCAGCCAATTAATTATGGTAACTGTTCAGGCCTGTCAATTCGAAATGCTACGCATTTCTCATGTGACAGGCTCAAGGGGCTATCGCCCCTCATAACCCAACAAATATATAAAGCAATTACAGCAAGCTGTATTGCTTCATAATTTGTTGGGTCTGAACAGTTACAAATTATGAAGCTGACTTAGCGTCATCGGCGATTGTCTTTGTTCCTTCAGCTCTTGCCTTAGCATCCTCAATAGAAAGGTTAGAAGCAACATTCTGAAGTTCCTCAAGACTCATATCAGCCATCTGCTTAATCTCGTCGTCAGTATATGGAAGCTGGTCTACAAAATATTTCTCATACTCAGCGTAATCATCAGCTGATGAAACGAAGAGGTAAGGGAACTTGAAATCGTTAAACTGGCCTTCAAATCCTGTATATTTTCCTCTAACAGCGTTGTATGTAAGGAGGAATGAGAAGAGAGGATCGCAATAATGTCCTCCGGACTCACCGGCCATTGAACCATTCGCAAGTCTGTCGCCAAGGTCAGGAAGGAAGTCTGTTGAAACTACATCGATATCCTTGGTCTTGCCTGCTGACTCTATAGCAGCGATAGCTCCCTGAAGAGGATCACCGCCACCACCTGCAGGAATGATTGCGTCAAGGTTAGGATCTGCGCTCATAAGAGCGTTAGCTGCTTTTGCGCCGCCATCTGACGATGTACCTGCGTACTGTGGTTCGGAGAGCTTAGCCTGATCGTTAGGGTTAGCCTTGTTCCAGGCATCTACACCGTTCTGATAGCCTTCATATCTGCCGAGCCAGGTAGCATCACCCTGCTCCCAGCCGATTAGACCGATATCTCTGTCGCCCTTGTCAAGGAGAATCTGAACGAGTTTCTCACCGTTCTCAACCTCGTTCTCATGAACGGCCGCTACATAATAAGGAGAATCGGTAGCTGCCTTGTAAATGTCAGCGCTGTTATCCTTGTTTATAATTCTGAAGAACTGTGAAAGATAAACCTTGTTATCATTGCAGGTCTTGATAGCGCTTGTCATCTCTGTATCTGAAGAGTTACAGATGATAATTCCCTGGCATCCTGCTGCCGCAAGCTGCTCAACAGAAGCGGTAACCTTCTCTGATACATGTCCCTGGTCTACATATTGAACAGAAACTCCGAGTGCCTTGGCTGCCTCATCGCAGATAAGCTTGCACTGGGAACCGAGTACATCGGTTGATGACCAGATTGAAACACCGATTTTAATATTATCTGTAGTTGTCGGTGTACTGCCTGCCTTGCTCCCGCTCGCTGTAGAAGATGAACCGCCACCGCATCCGGCGAGCATTGTTACTGCTGTGCTGGCACAAAGAATTGTGCTTAGTACCTTTTTTCCTATTCCCATAAGATCCTCCTTTTGTAAAAAGATGTATGGACATCTTTTTGAAACGCTTTGCATTTTTGTAAACCCTAAGGTATAACTTGTATTGTGCATTTTTCTCTTTCTATAGATGTTCGTTGACATCGTTTTGTAGGTTTTGCACGTTTTACGGTCCAGGCTGCCGAAACTTGTTGTACCTTTTGACTAATTGTATTATATAACGGTCTGTACAAATTTGCAAGAGGTTTTTTATAATTTTTTAAGGTGAAGTATTTGTACTGTACATATATTACTGTTCTCGTCAACGCATTCCAGATACTACAAGTGGTTGCACTTTTCCGATATTGAGAGTATAATAGTAGAAGTTTTGTCAAACATTTAAAAGGATAATGATTATGAACAGATTTTTTGTAACAGGGGTAAATGGACAGCTTGGCCACGATGTCATGAATGAGCTGATTGACCGGGGATACGAGGCTGTCGGTTCTGACATTACTGAAGCCTACAGCGGAATCGATGATGGCTCGGCTGTAACAAGGGCTCCTTATAGGAAGCTTGATATAACGGATACTTCTAGTGTCTCACGCTTGCTAAAGGAAGTAAGACCCGACCATATAATTCACTGCGCAGCCTGGACGGCCGTGGACGCAGCTGAGGATGAGGCGAACATTCCTAAGGTTACCGCGGTTAACGCTGACGGAACCGGAAATATAGCTAAGGCAGCCAGGGAGCTAGACGCTGTCATGACCTATATTTCAACCGACTACGTATTTAACGGCCAGGGGACAGAGCCTTGGGATCCGGATTGTAAGGACTACGCTCCGCTTAATGTATACGGTAAAACCAAGCTTGCCGGCGAATTAGCCGTAAGTGAAACGTTGGATAAATACTTTATAGTCCGCATAGCCTGGGTATTCGGCCTGAACGGCAAGAATTTCATCAAGACCATGCTTAACGTCGGTAAGACCCACGACGAGGTCCGTGTTGTAAATGACCAGATTGGCACGCCTACTTACACGCTCGACCTGGCGAGACTCCTTGTCGATATGAACGAGACCGATAAATACGGCTACTATCATGCCACTAATAGTGAGCTTCCCGATACCTCAACAGGATTTGATAAAAATGGAACTAAAAACGGCTTTATATCCTGGTATGATTTCACGAAGGAAATATACAGGCAGGCGGGATTAACTACTAAGGTAACTCCTGTAACTACCGCTGAGTATGGGCTTTCGAAGGCAGCGAGGCCATTTAACAGCAGACTCGACAAGAGTAAGCTGGTTAAGAACGGATTTAAGCCGCTACCGGTCTGGAGCGATGCTGTAAGAAGATATTTAACTGAAATTGGAGAAATAAAGTAATGCAGATAAATGTAGAGAAAAATGTAGGCGGCATAGAAGGGCTCTGTGTCATAACTCCTGCCGTCCACGGTGACACAAGAGGGTATTTCTGTGAGACATATAATAAAAATGATATGAAAGAAGCGGGATTCGATATAGATTTTGTCCAGGACAACCAGTCAATGAGTACAAAGGGAGTCCTTCGAGGACTTCATTTTCAAAAACACTTCCCTCAGTGTAAGCTTGTCAGAGCTATTAAGGGCGAGGTTTTCGATGTAGCGGTAGACCTTAGAAGCGCAAGCGCAACCTATGGAAGGTGGTATGGAGTCAGGCTCTCCGAGGAAAATAAAAAGCAGTTCTTGATTCCCGAAGGCTTTGCTCACGGATTCTTAGTTCTCTCTGATGTAGCGGAATTCTGCTACAAGGTAAATGATTTTTGGCATCCGAATGATGAAGGCGGCATGGCCTGGAACGACCCTGAGATAGGGATAGAGTGGCCTGATCTTGTCGGTTCCTACAAGGGCAGCCCGTCAGCGGAGGGATACACCCTAAGAGACGGTACACCGCTTAACCTCTCCGATAAGGACCAGAAATGGCTCGGAATCAAGGATACGTTTAAATTTTGATTGACCCTTATTTAAGAAAAGAAAGCGCCATCTAACTATGGCGCTTTTTCTATTCACTGGAACAGGTTGTTCTTTAAATCGAATATTGGTCTGCCGCTATCATCATAGTCTATCTTCATGATAAAGCAGTGGCGGTTTGGATCATATAGTGGGTCTCCGACTATCTCATCGTAGGTGCGAGAATGGTAGCTCATTAGGTCATTTCCCTTTTCATCCTTAAAGAAGGTATTGTGACCGGGACCGTAGAAACCAAGTTCACGGTCGCTCTTAAGTACAGGGTATCTGTCCTTCCTCCAGGAAAGAGGGTCAAGCAGGTCGTCATCGCAGGAAGCTGTGAGCATACCCATGCAGTAGCATTCCCCCGTAGAACTTGCCGAAAAGGTGAGATAAATCTTTCCATCATGGAAAAGGGCAGTCGGCCCTTCATTTACCCAGAAGCCAACTCTCTCCCAATCATAATCGGGAGTGGTAAGGAGAACCTGGGCAGTTTTCATCTCAGTAGGACTTGCCAATTCAGCGATATAGAGGTTGCTGATAGCTTTGCCTGTGTTAACCTTCTCAGCCCAGACCGTATATTTCTTTCCATTATTCTCAAAGACAGTCATATCGAGTGAAAATGAATTAAATGAAAATTCATCATCACTTGCCCTCTTAAGGTTTCCGCACTCTCCCCATTTATCACGAATCGGGTCATCGCCTAAGCAGTGAAGAACCCATGGTTTTATATTCCATATATCATCCCGCTCGCCTGCGGCAAAGTAGATATACCATCCTCCATCGAGGAAATGGAGCTCCGGTGCCCAGATGTGCTTGCTCATGACACCGGACTCATGCTTATGCCAGATCTCGGTCTCCGAGGCAGTTCTCAGTCCTTCGAGGGTATCGGCATGACGGAGTATTATCCTGTCATACTCCGGAACAGAAGCCGTAAAATAAAATGTTCCGTCCCCTGCCTTAATTATAAACGGATCCGCTCTCTGCGCTATAAATGGCGTATTATACGCCGTTTTCTTATAATTTTCCGCATTCATTTCTTATTCCTACACATTCCATTTTTTATAGGGACATTTGCTGTCCTTTCTTGCGGCACGAAGCTCTACGTAGCAGCCGCAGGCCTGACAGGTGGCATCGGCCAGGTAGTCGCACGCCTTGCAGGTATCAAGGCGTGCCTTAACCTTATCGTCGTCTGCCTTCTCGTCCTTAGAGAGGAGCATGATAACTCTGTAGATCTTCGCCATGTACTCTTCTTCGCTTATTTCGGACAGAAGACATTTCAAACAATGTCTGGTACTCATACTTTCACCTTGCTTCTCATGACCCCGAGCCAGGCACCCGCTTCGCATGAGCCAGGCACGGGGCGCCACTTTAGACAATGTCTGGTACTCAAAATTTGATACCTAGGACAGCGCAGGCTGGGATGGTGAACTTGGCGACGCCATTCTCTACCTTGATGTCCGTGAAGTCCTTCTCGCTTACAGCATCAGGATCATCGAATGTATTCTTAGCGTGCATATCCTCTGTTACGATTGTCGCCTTGACAGAAGTAAGAGCCGTGTCAGCGAGCTTAAGCTCTACAGGGTAGCTCTTATCTATATCCATGTTTGCTACGGTTACAAGGTACTTTCCATCCCTAACGGAAGCTGAAACCTGAAGAGCAGGTACAGGGTCCTCATCCGTACCGATATCAGCGTTTTCAGCAATCGTGCTCCGAACACAGTCAGCATCCTGGTGACCCTTATACATATGGAAAATATGGTAGGTAGGGGTCTTAATCATCTTCTCGCCCTCAGTGAGGATGACAGACTGAAGTACATTTATCATCTGGGCTATGCAGGCCATCTTGACACGGTCTGAGTGATTATTGAAAATGTTAAGCGTTACGGCAGCTATAAGGGCATCCCTCATAGTGTTCTGCTGATAGAGGAATCCGGGGTTTGTTCCCGGTTCACAGTCATACCAGCCACCCCATTCGTCCATGATAAGGCCGACCTTGTTCTCTGTATCGTACTGGGCTAAAATGTCGCTGTGAATCTTAATAAGGTGCTCTATATAGAGAGCCTTCTTCATGGTCTTATACCACATAGCGTTATCGAATTCCGTGGCGCTTCCCTTGTGGTCCCATCCGCCCGGATGAACATAGTAGTGAACGCTTAAGCCGTCCATGAAGCCATGCACGAAGCCCGGAGCCTGAGTAAATGTGGTCTCGCAGACCTTACGGGTCCAGTTCACATCGTCAACATTAGGACCGCCGCAGACCTTCTTAATAGGCTTCTCAGGGTCATACTGACGGACATAGGTCTGGAATCTCCTGTAAAGGTTGCCGTAATACTCAGGTGTCATATTACCGCCGCAGCCCCAGTTCTCATTGCCGACGCCAAAATAATCGATGGTCCATGGCTCCTCATGGCCGTTCTTCTTACGGAGCTCACTCATAGGTGAAAGTCCGCCAAAGGTCATATACTCAACCCATTCACTCATCTCGCGGACAGACCCGGAGCCTACGTTTCCGTTGACATAGGTCTTGCAGCCGAGCTGACGGACAAGCTCAAAGAACTCATGAGTACCGAAGCTGTTATCCTCGGTAACTCCGCCCCAGTGGGTATTAACCATCTTCTTACGGGTCTCCTTCGGACCGATTCCGTCCATCCAGTGATACTCATCCGCGAAGCAGCCGCCCGGCCACCTCAAAAGCGGTACACCCATTTCCTTAAGGGCGGTTACAACGTCGGTACGCATACCATTTACATTAGGTATACCTGAATCTTCCTTTACGAATAAGCCTTCGTAAATGCCTCTTCCAAGGTGCTCTGAAAAATGCCCCTGCACCTCAGGATTGATATGTCCGAGCTTCTCGTGCTCGTTAATGATGATCTTAGCCATCACTACACCCCTTTCTGCTTAGGTCAATATAGGATAAGTTTATTATAATTTGTTCGAAGCCCAATGTCAATGGAAAATTTAGATTTTTCTAAATTATTTTTGTATCATTCAAAGTAATGCGATATTATTTACAAATTTTGCACAATTTGGGCCACTATCTTATAGAAGTTTAAGCTTGAAAATGATTTCCGGTGACATATAAGCGTATTAGTTTAGAATTTTGTAAAGAAAATACTTTCAAATTTTCCTCTGATGTGATATAATTAACTCATATTTGGGGATGACCGGTCAAGAGAAGTATTTTAGGTCCGGCCATAAGAAAGGACTATTATGCTATATATTTCTAAAGTACAGGACGGTCTGCCCTTATATAAGGCACTGGGGTCCGATATAAGGGTCAAGATTATCGATACCCTTCTCGCTGAGAACGGTATAAATATGAACGACCTCGCAGGGAAGCTCGGTATATCGAACGGCGCTCTCACAAGCCATATCAAGAAGCTCGAGGAATGTGGCATGGTAACCGTAAGCAACGATGCCGAGGGCCACGGAAACCACAAGAACTGCTCTGTTCACGTAGACAAGATTCTGATAGAGCTCGCCGCAGGTGGCAGAAGTGAGAATATTTTTCACACGAGTGTAAAGGTCGGCCATTATAACGAGTGCAGGGCTCTGCCTACCTGTGGACTTGCGAGCTCCGACCATATCATAGGTGAAGTTGATGATAACAGATATTTCAACCACCCTGACCGCTTCAATGCCGATATTTTATGGTTCACCAAGGGCTACGTAGAATACGCCGTGCCTAATTTCATACCCTTCGATAAGAAGATAGACAGCATTACCTTTACCATGGAGCTCTCCAGTGAGGCTCCGGGTATAAATGAGCAGTGGCCGTCAGATATTTATTTCTATCTAAATGATGTGAATATCGCCATGTGGACGAGTCCGGGCGACTTCGGTGAGGTTCGGGGGCTCTTTACGCCTGACTGGTGGTTCGCTAACTGGAACCAATATGGACTTCTTAAGATGGTCGAGATAAACCACGAGGGAACCTTCATAGATGGGCTTAAGGTTTCGGATGTGAAGATAGATGGCTTTAACCTCAACTCAAGAAGCAACATCAAGCTAAAGATAGCGGTTCCCGACAACGCGGCAAATATAGGCGGATTAACTATATTTGGAAGGTCATTCGGCAATTATAACCAGGATATAGATATAGACATCGGTTACAGATGAAAGGGGACACAAAAAAGACGGGCATTGCCCGTCTTTTTTTTAGATTGATTGATCTTCTGAATCTTGGTCTTTCGAATCGTTATCGAACGGTGTATCACTGTCACCGGTACTGCCCTTCTTAACATTTACCGCGTCATCAATATCAAGTAATTTCCACCTGTCTTTTTCAGATTTCACAACGTCATTATATAATTCCTTCAGTGACTTGTAGCCGGTTATATACCACCATGCCCTGTAGCCACCGGATACCTTCTCGGTAGTAAAAGAATTATATGTCTTTGTAGTGCCGGAAAGATCCACACAGGTCTCACCTTCTCCGTCATTCTTTACATCCGAAAAGCCAACAGTCCAATAGTATGTCTGATTCTTCGACACCTTCTTGCTTCCCGATTTCGCTACGAGCTTTGCCTTAATCTTATAAACCAGAAGAACCTTGTTATAGTTGTAAGAGTCCTTATACTGCTCAAGGATACAACCAAGATAGGTCATTGACTTAAGCTCAGAATCCGTAGAACCGGCTTCAAAGGAATCCTTGAACTCAGACTCCGCAGTCTCCTTCATATCCTCCATAGCTTCATCGGATATTTCGCTTATCTTCGTCACATATTCCGTGAGCCCTGAAACGGTATAGTCCTTGCTTGTCTCCGTAATCTTCTTTCCGTAACGCTCAGCGTAATCATCAAGCGTATAATAGGACGTATCGAGTGTCAAAGTGATGGTTTCACCATTCGTAAGGTCTGAGCTCTTATCAAACTTAAAGTACATATCTGATTCCACGTCTGCATTGTCAGAGCCCGGAACAAAATCGTATTCTGCGTATCCGTTGCCGGATTCGCCATTAAACGTCACTTCTATATCGTCAAAAGGATTCACTTCAATAAGTTCACTGAGTCCTTTAACTTCAAACTGCTTAGCGGTATAGTTCAATGTACACTTAAGATTATCCTTTAAGTTTCCATCGATCTTCCAGTCAAGAGCGACCTTGCCTCCGTTTGATAGGTCAGAATCCTTGTCAAGATCGACATCGATATATTTCGCACAGATATAATTTGCGGCTGCGTCAGCCATTTCCACCTCGTCGCCATTATGCAGCTTCTTTAATGTCGCGTACGTAGCCTTGTCATGCGCCTTGATAACCTTCAGGATTTCCTTGCCGTTATCCTCAGCAAACTTTTCTTTGTCGAATGCGCATGTGGCAGTGCCGTTTCCGTCATTTCCTTCAAAGTTAACAGTAACATACGGGTCAATATCTATTTGGGCCGTCGATGTCTTATCAACATAAAACAGATATCCCGCTCCACCACCTATTACAAGGAGGCAGACAATAATAATGGCAACGATTGCTGTAAGGACGCTGTTTTTTCCTTTTGGTGTCTCTGATAGAGGCTCCCCAAAGCTTTCGTTGTTCGATACAAATGAGCTCTCGTCTGCGCTCCACGTACCGCTATTAGCACCGTCCTTTGGCATTTCCTCCTGCTTTGCTCCGCAATATCGGCAGAATTTACTTCCGTCAGGTATTTCCTGTCCACATTTTATACATCTCATAATGGATTCCCCCATGAAACAAAAATAGTAAAGGTCAATAGAATGAATTCTAAAAACCTTTACTATTTTATTCCGGCATACAAGAAATGTCAAGTTAAAAAAAGTTTATCTTTTCTTTACTCTATAAATAATGTAGATTATTTCACTAATCACAGCCATTATCTCTGACAGGCGAAGTATCTCATCGAAGTTGGTGTGCCAAATGTTCATAAGGAATATGGAAAATATTATGAACATGGCAAACCACCAGGCGAAAAAGACCGCCGCGGCGATAACGTAACGTAAAACTTCAAGAAAAATATCCGTAATTTTCTGTCTCATAGCCATAGTTCACACTTTCCGCCGATTATTCATCGTACTTGGCGCCCCAGAGAGTCGTATTATTTCCAACTGCTGAAAATGCCATAACATCGGTGCCGGCCTCGTCGGTCATCTTACAGAAGACACCCGAGTAGGTAACATCCTCGTAGCTTATCGTCATATAGTAGGTGCCATTCTTCATGGTCCACTTGCCCTCGATATTTTCACCGAACACATTTCCCCGCTTCGTAAGTACAAGCTTAAAAGGCTCTGCTACGTTCTTGTCGATATTCATGCCAAGGTTGTCCACATAATAGGTTCCGACAACGTCGTCCTTCTTGATATCATTCGAAGGAACCTCGCCGTTTGTATTATATGGCAGAACGCAAGGCCAGCCCTCTTCATTTAATATGTACTGCTTGACACGGTCGGAGAAATTCTCGCCATTATTTGAAAATCTCGTGTGGTAAACAACATATCTTAAATTGGTATCAGGGTCGATAAAGGCCGAGTTATGGCCGGTCGCCATATAGTCAGCCTTAAGGCTCGGCATAAAATAATTTCCCGAAAGCTTGAGTCCGAAGTAGGCGTGATTGCCGGACTTCTCGTAAGGCGTCTGACCGTTCATATCAACGTAATCACCGTCTACATTCTTTGAACGAAATACCCTGATCTGGTAGCCTCCGTTCGTATTGAGACCGCCGTAAGATACGAAAAGGTAATAATAATCGCTGTCCTTATCGTACATGATGTAAGGTCCCTCTATAGACTTGTGGCCGCCGCCGAGAAGGCGCTTTCCAAAGTAAGCGTCAACCTGATTCTCAGGGTCAGCCTCAGGGTGAATTACCTTTCCTGTCTGCTCATCAAGCTGCAGGAGGAAAATACCACCCGACCATGAGCCGTAAACCATCCAAAGCTTGCCGTCTTTATCGTAGAAAACGGTCGGGTCGAGGGCGTTCGGATATTCGTTGAAATTATACTCGCCACCGATATCTATATAATTTTCCTTGGCGTAATCCTCCGAGACGTAATCAAGCACATCAGTCTTAGTAAGAGATTCATTCGTAAGACCCGAGTAAATGAGGTTCGCCGCCCACTCATATTTGCCATCGATGGTATCACTTGTAGCAAATTCGAGTGTCGAAGCGTTAAAGGTAGACGAAGTACAATAATAGAGGCAGTACTTCTTCATAGCCTTATTGTAAATGACATCAGGCGCCCAGAGCCTTACACCGCCGTTACCATCGGTAGGGATAACGGACGAATCGTTTCCGGTATAATAGAATACGTGGTTATCCTTGTCCGCCATGAGATCGCCGTATATGGCGTTCTTCTCTGTATAGCCGTTCCCAAGGTAGGTCCAGGTACGTAAGTCATCCGAAACAGCAGCAGTCATGTGAGTTCCGAAGATATAGTACTTGCCATTTTCCTTGTAAACAGATGGATCATGAACCGCTACCCTTGCGTTCACCGTACCCGTCTTGATGTTCGATGTGTCAACCGTAAAATCCACGTCAACCTTCTCCTTAAAAATAGTGTCTCTGTTGGCAACCACTGCCGCTACTGCCCCGACAGCCGCCACAGCGCATAGCGCTATGACAATTTTCTTTGTTTTCCCCATAGTATAACCCCTTTACATAGTCTTTAGATATTTCTAAAGTATTTTGAGTTCATATAAACATTATACTACGGTCACGCGAATTTTGCAAGGAGAAAAATATGTTGGTTAAATGAAGTTAAAATTTAGTATATTTATTGGTTGTACCATCTAACGCTGTTTCCGATCCATACACCAGTGGTTCGCTCGAATAATCGATGATGTCTGCCATAGAAGTAAGTTATTGTCAGCGCAATTGCCAAACATAACCATAATAAATTTTTCATGTGCCAAAGTCAAGCAAATTTTAACAAAATCTTAATTATTTTACTAACATGTTTGCTGTTCAGCCTCAACGAATTATGAAGTAAGTCATAGTTGGCCTTGATAAATTTCTTGCCAGGGTGTATTATATTAGAGAATAACATCCATAATTTCTGGTTATGTTATTAGCATTTAGAAAAGAGGAATTTATCATGAGCTTTAAGAATTCAAAAGTAGTTATTGTAGGCGCAGGAAATGTCGGTTCCACAACGGCTTACAGCATTATCAACCAGGGTCTCTGCGAGGAGGTGGCCCTTATTGATGTAAATAAGGATAAGGCTTACGCTGAGGCGCTTGATATGGCCCACTCTGTATTTTTCATGAACAGGAATATCAAGGTTCATTCGGGAGATTACAGCGAGTGTAAGGATGCTGATATCGTTATTATTACGGCTTCGGCGCCTATGCCTAAGGACTCTCATAACCGCCTTGAGATGCTTGCGCCATCCATGAATATCATGAAGTCAATAGTCACTAGTGTCATGGACAACGGCTTTGACGGCATTTTCCTCATTATATCTAACCCTGTTGATATAATGACATATTACACCTGGAAGATATCAGGCCTTCCTAAGAACCAGGTTATAGGAAGCGGTACCAACCTTGACAGCGCGAGACTCTGCTGTGAGCTGGCGAATATGTACGACCTTGACGCTAAGAGCGTAGAGGCTTACGTATGCGGTGAGCACGGCGACAGCGAGTTTGTTTCATGGAATTCGGCTACAATCGGTGGCAAGAACATTGATGATGTCATGGCTGACAATAAGTCACGTACAGGTACGGTCACAAAGCCTGACCTTCTTAAGATGACCGCCCAGGCAGGCTGGGAGATATTTAACCGTAAGGGAAATACCTGCTATGGTATAGCTTCTTCAGCGACATCTATTGTGAAGTCTATCCTCTTCAATGAGAACAGGATTTATCCTGTAACTGTTGATGTGGACGGCCAGTACGGACTTCACGGAGTATTTCTTTCGGTACCGACAATTATTGACAACACAGGTGCCAAGGAAATTGTTGAAATAAAGCTGATGCCTGATGAGCAGGCAGCGCTCATGCACTCCTCCGAGGTGCTGACGTCCTTCTATGCTGAACTGGCACTATAACTCCTTCCGTTTGTCTATATTTATTCACACTCTATGCTCTTAAGGCTCCCTCTTGAGGGGCTGTCTGCGAAGCAGACTGAAGGAGTCAAAATAAGACACACCTAGTGTGTCTTATTTTTTACCGTATAGTTGCCGATATATTCATTGATAACCGTGTCTGGCTCACGCTGCGAAGCTGCGGGTGCCTGACTCGATCTAGAGGAGGGACACTATGGCAATTGACATATCACGCGTAAATACACAAGGCATCACCATAAACAACGGCAATCAGTCAGGCATTGGCCGCACAGTCGATACAGGAAGAACAGAAGCTACAGCCGGAACTGGCTCAACCGGTACCATGGACTTCTCAAATCTAAAGGAAGGCCAGACATTTACAGGGCAGGTAACAAATATTACCCCTGAGGATGTCACCATAGCGCTCGATAACGGTGGAACCCTTACCGCAAGGTACGATGCCAAGGCAGAGCTTACCATAGGCGATGGCGCCCGGTTCAAGGTCATCAGCAACGAAAACGGAACCATTGTATTAAAGTCGCTCTCAAATATTTCAAGTATAGACTCGGCAGTCGATAAAGCTCTTATGGCTGCCGACCTTCCATACACTCCTAAGAACGAAGAATTAATAAATGCACTTCTTAAAAATGAATTTCCGGTCAACCGCCAGATGATAAATAATATTCTCTCCCAGGCCTATAAGAATCCGGATATTTCCATGAAGAACCTCGTCCTTATGAATAAATTAGGTATGGAAATCACTCCCGAAAACACAAGGATGTTCGAAAATTACGCAAACGGAAGAGGAGAACTTGTAGGCGGTATTAATGACTCCTTTAAGGATATGCTCTCTATGATAGACGGTCTGCTTTCTGATGGCAACACTGATGTCGCTTCGGAATTCGCAGACAGTCTTTTAACTACGCTTAATACAGGACGTGAGCCTGATGAGATGGTCCTTGCCTTTATGGAAAATGATACGAATAAGCCACTTACCATTCCTACTAATGTAGGGAGCTTTGCGGATTATTTATCGCAGATATTTGAAAATGCGGAGAACGGGGGTAAGCCTACCCTTCTTGATTTAAATTTTGCGGGACTTGATAATGCCGTTACGGAAGAAGAGAATACAGGAGTAAATAGCCTTTCTAAGGATGTAAATAATATTATTGATGAAAATAATGGAGAACAGAATATCGAAACGGCAGATTCCGCTGACGGGCCTGCTAAGGCATCAAGGAACCTTGCCGAAATAACCGCTGACACTAGGCTTTCTGAAGTATTCTCAAGAGAAGAGAGACTTCAAATTTTCGCCATATTTGAAAATTCGGATAATACCGATGCCGAATCACTACAGAAATTAATAAACGGAAATATGTCAATGAAGGAGCTTTCGGATTTAATAAATACACTTCCCGAGAGCGCCACGAACGACAGGCTTCCTGACATTTTAAATAAATTCGTGAGTGGAATTAGTGGGGACACTACCGCAAATGAAGAAGTTGCGGGAATGTTACCTAAGGAGGCGACACTTAAGCAAGCGGCTGACAGCATTTCAACCTTACTTAAGAGCGGAAATCTTACAAAATCGCAGACCGCGGCCCTCCTTCACTCAAGGGATTTCAGCCAGACCCTGAGAGCTCTCATGGAGACAAACTGGACTCTCTCTGCGTCTGAATTAAATAAGGATAGCTTAAAGAGCCTCTATGAAAGAGTTAACAGGCAGAGCGCCGATATAGCAAAGGCTGCTGCCAAGGCTAGCGCTGAGGGCTGGATTAATTCAAATCTCAAGCAGGACATGGGGCAGATGAACGAGAATCTTAACTTCATGCAGGCTATGAATGAGCTCATGAACTATGCCCAGGTACCTTTACGAATGAGCGGTCAGAATGTTACGGGGGACCTCTATGTCTATACTAAAAAGGGCCGTCGCAGAATGACAGCGGATGGAGGTGTATCATGTCTTCTTCACCTTGATATGAGCAACCTCGGCGCCATGAATGTCCGCATTGAGCTTAAGGGAGCAAATGTCTCGACTAAATTTTACCTTGATGACAATGAGTCCGCTAACCTCATAACATCCCACCTTCACGAGCTCGACGAGGCTATAGCGAAACAGGGCTATGTAGCGAACAGCGAGGTCGTTAAGAAAAATGATAGAAAGGATGAGCACGCCAAACAAGGCGGCCAGCTTGACTTCGTGAAGGATTTCGTTGAGCGTGAAATGCCCGAGGGGAGATTTAGCAGGTATTCATTTGATATGAGGGCGTAAACGAGAAAAAAATAAGACACACAAAGTGTGTCTTATTTTGACTCCTTCAATTCATAAAGCTTACCATTCTGTCAAAGGCTTCCTTTATCCTTGCGGTCGGTGAGGCCAGGTTTAATCTGATGGAATAAGGAGCGTTAAATAGGCTGCCGTCCTGCCAGCCTACACCGTAATCCCAGCCCTTTTTAATAAGCTCATCCCTTGTCATATTGTGGCTCTTAAGGTACTCCTCACAGTCAAGGAGCATCATATAGGTTCCTTCTGTTTTAAAGGCTGTCACACCGTCTAATTTATTTCTCACGTAATCATCGGCAACATTTACATTTTCGGAAAGAACAGGTAGCAGCTGGCTAAGCCAGTTATTTCCTTCCTCGCTGTAAGCTCCTATTAAAGCATGCTCCGAAAAAACATTCATGCTGTTATAGACCAGCTTACTGCTTATGCCTTGAACGCGCTCACGGATTGTCTTGTTATAAATGATATGATAGGCCCCTATTAATCCTGCCAAATTAAATGTCTTAGATGGGGCGTAAAAGGCCATTACATTATCATGAGCCCATTCACTTACGGACTGGGCAGGCGTATACGAATTACCGTTCATCATCAGGTCTGACCAGATTTCATCGGAAATTACGGCGCAGTTATTCTTCTCATAAACCTCCATCGCCCTTGTTATCTCTTCTTTGGTCCAGACTCTGCCGCAAGGATTGTGAGGATTGCAGAATATAGCTACATGAATGTGATTTTCCTTTATTTTTCTGTCCATATCCTCATAGTCCATACGCCACGCCCCGCCTTCATCACGGATAAGTGGGCTGTGAACTATATGGTATCCGTTTCCCGAAACCACCTCTGTAAATCCAACGTAGGTCGGGCTGTGAAGCAGCACGGCATCTCCCGGTGCGGCGAACACCTTCAGCGCCGACAATACCCCGCCAAGTACACCATTTTCATATCCTATATATTCTTTTTTTATTCCATCGGTGTGCTTTCTAAGTTTATGCCAGTATTTTATGGCTTCATAATATTCGTCACTCGGCTCAAAGTATCCGAAGGCCGGATGCTTCGCCCTTTCAATTATCGCCTCTGTAACAGAATCCGCGGTAGGAAAATTCATATCCGCTACCCACATCGGAATAGGGTCAAAGCCCTCCTTCGCTTTATCCGGTGCGAAGCCCTTAAAATTCGGATTTCCAATTCCGTCTATAGAAATCGCGTCATGACCTCGGCGATCTATTAATGTTTCAAAATCATACTTTTTAAAGCACATGATAAATCCCTCTTTTCCAAAGCGTTCGGTTATAGCCACTGCTTAAGGCAGTTATTCAAGCAATAATACACCCCGGAATTAAAATTGTCAAGACTTACCGGATATTAAGGTGACAATAATCTTTCTATAAGGCTCTTCTCAAGCTCCGGCAGGACGCCGAACGTATATGGCATATTCACCCGTTCCGTCCACTTGTGGGCGTCACGGCCATAGACGCCGATATTTAGCGCCGGAATCGAAAGGTCTCTGATGTCATCGATTGGGACCGGATATATATTTTCCATTACAGGAAAATTCTCCCTGAGGACATTAATTGAATTGTCATCGTCGTCGCAGTCAATGTAGCTCGAATCAGACAGTGAGGGATAAAAATGCTTAATTCTGAATTCGGTTCCCGTACCTTCGCTTACCTCGTCTGAGGTTTCCTTTAATATATCATATATTTTCTGCTCTTCATCGGAGGCTGATTCTTCATCATAATGAAGTCTGCAATGCGGTACATAGGGTGGCGCAAAGTAAAGCACAATAGCCGGATCTGTAATGCCGCATACATGAAGCAGGTATCTTATTAGTGGAACCTGGAGCTCCCTCTTATCGGTATTTTTCTTTTCCTCCTCAGAATAAATGCGGTCGTATTCATCTTTAGAAAAATCAGTCTTTTCGCGGGCTTTATTATACAGGTCGGCGAAGGATAATACATTTATCGGATATTCAAACCTCTTTAACGGCAATAAATTTCTGTCGCTGTATTTATCATTTTCTTCGTTTATTTTATAAAGTACCTTTTTAAATGCGCTCTTACCGGCATTAAGAAGCTTACTCGTTATTTTGCTCATATCGGAATCAAAGACAAAATAATTAAAATAAAGAAGAGCTTCCTTCGCTGTCTGCACGTTATAGAAATCCTTCAAATCCTTCAATTTAAGGACAGAGGGTGGTGGTGCCATTTCTCCCAGATTTTCATCGGCGTAATCACAGGAAAGCTGCAATTCATTTATAATCGCAGCCGCAAGAAATGAGGCATCGAAGCCTTCAAAGCACTGACCTACGTGGGTTTCCTTTCCCCGAATATAAAAGCATGGAAGGACCTTGCCACCCATTCCGGTGTAAAGGGTAATCTTGTCATCACCTTCATATAATTTGGTCGTAAAATCATTATTTAAGGCAGCGATAAATTTGTAGCCTTCTCCTCTTAATTTCTTTAATTCCGGAAGGCTTGTAATTATTCCCGTATGAAGATTCTCCTCAACAGGATTAAAAAGCCCAATAATATTTCCCGATAATTTATCCGGATTCTCTGAAAAGCGCTTAATTAAAACCATAAATACCGCATCGCCGCTCTTCATATCAGAAGCGCCGCGGCCGAACATATAATCGCCCGAATTAAGGTCAGAAAGGACCTCGGGTGGAAGGTTTACCCTGCCCTCTCTTAAGGCGGCTTCTAATTTATCAGGGAAGCAGGCAAGCTCCTTAAGCGGACCATAGTCCTCAATTCCGACCATGTCTGTGTGGCCATGAATAATTACGGTATTTTTATTATTATCCTTTTCCCCTTTTAGAAGAGCCATTACGCTCATTCTTCCAAGGGAATCTCCCGGAATGGGAATGGTAATCAGATTTTCCGGGTGCTTCATAAAATATGGGAGCTTAGCGAAGTAATCCCTAATATAAAGGGATACTTCCTTCTCTCCCGCAGTGCCATTCACACTGTTAATATTTACAAGCTTTTCCGTAAGAAGTTTTATTTCCTCGTCAATCATACAGCCTCTTCCTTAAAGAGCTCGCCCTCCTCTTCTATTTCCTTGATGGCGGCAAGCACAATATTCATCTCTTCTTCGGTTCCGATTGTGACTCTTACATATCCTCTGATCTGCGGATGATCAAAATGCCTTACTAATATTCCCCTCTTCTTTAATTCGGCAGTCATGGTCTCAGCCGATACATTTTTCTCCCTGAAGAAGGTGAAATTCGTGGTAGAACGAATAACCTTAAAGCCTAAGGCTTCAAGCTCGTCCTCGAATTTTTCTCTGATATTAATTATAGTATTAATATATTTGTGAAAATAGTCGGTGCTCTTTACAATAGCGGTTCCGGCCTTAATAGCCACTGTGCTCATGTTAAACGGTGTCATGCAGAATTTCACATTATTCATGTCGGAAATAAGTGATTTCGCCCCGATACCGAAACCGATTCTCGCGCCGGGAACATTTCTCGACTTTGAGAATGTCTGAACCACAAGTAAATTTTCGTATTTATCCACGAGTGAGAGGCATGATTCATTGCCATAGTCAACGTAGGCCTCATCGACTATTACAAGTCTCTTAGGATTTACACGGAGAATCTTCTCTATATCGGCTAGAGAGATGGCAATTCCGGTAGGATTATTCGGATTTGCGAGCACTACGTCCCTGTCAGGCTCCCTCAGATAATCATCAACATTTATGGTAAGATCATCATTTAAAGGGAACATCTCATAATCGAGCTTGAAGGATTTAGCGTAGGTCCTGTAAAAATCGTAGGTTATTTCAGGGAAGGAAATCTTATAGCCCTCCCTGTAAAATGACTGGAAGGCAATTGTAAGGACCTCATCAGCTCCATTTCCAACAAATATCTGACTAGGTGGGAAGTGATATACCTCACCTATAGCCTTACGGAGTTCCATGCAATTAGGATCCGAATAGTGGGCCATACTGTCAAGAACAGTTTCGTTAATAGCCTTTAAAATAGCCGGTGAAGGAGGAAATGATGATTCATTCGCGTTTAATTTTATATAGTCTCTGTCAGTCGGCTGTTCTCCCGGAGTATAAACCTCCATATCCTTGAATGCGTCAGCTAAAAAATATCCCATAACTTATCCTTTCAAAATAAATCTTTGATCACAACTCCCTCTCAAGCGGGAATGTCATGCAGTGAGGACCGCCGCCCGCCTTAAGTATCTCTGTTACGGGAAGCTCTATAACCTCCATGCCATGCTCCTTAAGCGCCTCGTTTACCTTGGTGTTTCTTGCAAGACTAAGTACCCTATGATCTCCGAGCGCCTGTAAATTGCAGCCGTGGAGGAATATATCACCTTCCTCTACAGGAATAATTTCTATATTTAACCTCTTAAGAAGAGCCTTAAAATCATCAGGAAGTCCCTCATAGTATGTTACCGCGAGATTTTCATCAACAAGATTAAAGCACATATCAAAATGCAGATATTCTCTCTTAAGAGGAACTCCGACAACCGTGTATCCCAGGGCTCTTAAGGTCGTCTTAATTTCCTCAACGCCTTCCGCGTTTGTCCTGTCAGCCATGCCGAGCGCTATGAGATCAGGCCTTAGAAAGGCAAAATCTCCACCCTCGAAAAGCCCCTTCTTTACTTCGCAAATGCATGAAATGCCTAACTCTTCCATTTTCGCCTTATAATCGGTGTGCTCCTTATAGCGAAGAGGGAGCTTGAAATTCCCCAAAATGTAGCCTTCCTTCACGCAGCCTCCGAAATCTCTCGCGAAGGTGGAATTAGGTCTCTCCTTGTCTGCTTCGAGAAATTCAGTCTTTACTCCTGCCTTATGGTAGGCTTCTACAACAGCATCGAATTCACGTGCCATGATATCAGGATCCATGCCGAGCTTTTCCCACTTCTTAGCGATCTCATTTATAGGCGCAGGCTGTAAATAGGTCGGTGGCGAAAGTAATACTCTCTTTAATACTCCGGTTCCATTCTGTACAAACATAAGCTGTTTCCTTTCTAAAAGTAAGATATTAAAAACAAAAAAGTGCAAGGAATCTATTGATTCCTTGCACCCTTGCAATTATCATGGCTACATTTTAATACAAGCAAAATCCTTTCGCTATGTAAAATGAACATCATTTCAAGGTGTCGTTTGTAAATTTTACAATCCGGTCGTAGGTCACTATCATATAGGCGGCCGTCATGAACTCCATTTCCCTGTCTGTCATACCGAATATCTCGCGAATCTTACCTATCCGGTAACGCACAGTGTTGAAATGCATGGCAAGCTCCTCAGCCACCCGCTTGAAATTGCCATCAAGCCTGACAAAGGATACCAATGTCGGCCAGAGGTCCGTCCCATTCGCCTTGTCGCTCTCTATCAGCTTCTCCTTCAGATTTTCGCAGTATGTCCTCATGTAATAATCCCCGCACAGTGGAATCGATACCGAAAAGAAACCCATTTCAGCGATATCCGCAAAGTCCTTGTTCTTAAATTCCGCATACCTGCAGGCGTAATACGAGGACTTCAGAGCGTCGGAAATATTTGTGGAGCTATGGCATATGCTTCCTCTGCCGAACCGATATTCATTTTCAGAAAAACCATATGAGGAAAAGGCACCTGCCCTATAATCCGAAGTATCGTCCGTCACAATAAAAAAGCCCCCATCGTAAGGAAGTATGGAACGGTTCATTTTACTCTTCTCACCGTGAAAAATGCTCTTAAGTATGCGGTGATAGGATGTAATAGACTCGGGCTTCCTCTTCTTCGAGTAATAGAAAACCTTGTCACCGACGAAGTTAGGAAAGAGCTTTCTCTCCTTTTCCCTTACAAGCTCGATGTTTGTCTTACCCTCTGAAAATATATCCTTAACATCCTCTTCCATCTCTTCAATTTCATCGTAATCGTTGACAGCGTTTGTAAGATTTACAACGACATTTTCCGGGAATTTATTCTTGCCGGTGAAAAATACCGGAAGGGAATGCTCATTTGCGTAAGCTATAACCTCATCCGAAAGCGACTCAAAATAAACAGGAAGAACGACAAGGGCGCTTATACTGTCAAAGTAAAGCTGTTTTACAACAGGCAGTATAAGCGCAGGCTTGTTCTTCGCGAACAGGAGACTCGTAACAACTATGGAATTCCTGTCAAACATCCCATCCGGGCTTTTAGCGTCAGGCGGTGTCGCGTCATATTCATAATCCATGAGATTTACAAAGTCAACAATTCTGTCTAGTCCCTTTTCCCCCGCAGCCAGATGGAATTCCCCCTCATGCTGGTGCTCCATCAGCTCTCTAACCGTAATGCCCAACTAATCACCTCTCCTCAGATTTTAATCTTACAGTACCTTTGATAAGAAGTCCTGAAGCCTCTTATTTTTCGGATAATAAAAGATATCCTCCGGCGTACCGGATTCGGCGATTACGCCGTCAGCGATAAAAAATACCCTGTCCGCCACTTCCTTCGCGAAGTTCATCTCGTGTGTCACAACCGCCATGGTCATGCCATCAGCCGCGACCTCCCTCATAACGTCAAGAACCTCGCCGACCATTTCAGGGTCAAGGGCGCTCGTAGGTTCGTCGAAGAGCATCATCTTCGGGTCCATGGCAAGGGCTCTGACAATCGCGATTCTCTGCTGCTGCCCGCCCGAAAGCTGGGCAGGATAAGCTCCCGCCTTGTCATAGAGACCTACTCTTTTTAGAAGATGAAGAGCCTTATCCTCGGCCTCCTCGCGACTAAGTCCCCTTATCATTATAGGCGCGAGCGTGATATTTTCCATTATGGATAAATGTGGAAACAGGTTAAAATGCTGGAAAACCATCCCCATCTGGGATCTGACCCAGTCGATATTTACCCCTTCACCGGTGATATTAAGGCCTCCGAACCAGATTTCCCCCTTTGTAGGCCTCTCTAGGAGATTGAGACATCTTAAAAATGTACTCTTTCCCGAACCGGACGGGCCGATTATGGCTATTTTCTCTCCGTCCTTTATTTCAGTCGAAATGTCATGAAGAATTTCCACAGATCCGGACTCTGTTTTAAAGCTTTTTGAAAGGTGCTTAACGTCTATCACTCTTAGCAAGCCTCCTTTCTATAGCTTTCTGAACATACGTAAGTCCCACAACCATTACTAAGTAAATCGCCGCTATCATAAGAAGCGGAATATAAGGATCATATGTTATTGAGCGAATGATATCTCCGCCTCTCGTAAGGTCATTAATGCCTACGTAGCCGCTGATTGATGTTTCCTTTAAAAGAGTAATAAATTCATTAAAAATAGCCGGCAGACAATTCTTTATTGCCTGAGGAAGGACTATTTTCCGCATTGTCTGGGCGGAAGAAAGGCCCAAACTCCTGCCTGCTTCAGTCTGCCCTATATCAACAGACTGGATACCGCCTCTGAAAACCTCGGCGACATAGGCGCCGGAATTTATGCCAAAAGCAAGAATCGCGACCAATATAGGGGCTCCTGATGGAATAATAATAAAGTACATGATGAGTAACTGAACTACCGTAGGTGTACCTCTGATTATCGTAAGATAGACCCCGCCTATCCAGTTTAAAACGGCCATCACAGGGCTTCGATTGCCGTTTTTGTACGAAACCCTGATGACAGCGGTTAGTATTCCAAGCAACAGTCCTAACATCAGCGCAAATATTGTGATGACTACCGTATTTCCCAGGCCGTCGAGAATATACCTGTACCTGTTCTTCGCGATAAAATCATCGTAAAAATGCTGTGATAAGGAATACATAAGCTTTACTCCGAAATGTATTTACTGAAGATTTCTTCGAGTGAGCCATCGTCCTGCATCTTCTTGAGGAGGCTGTTGATTTCATCCTTGAGATTGCTTCCCTTAGGAACGGCGATAGCGTATGTCTCTGTAGTCAGGGCATCATCAAGGAGCTTTGTTGTCTCAGGGTTGTTCGCCTGAAGCTTCTTCAGAGGAAAGTTATCGCCTACTACGGCATCAATTCTTCCGGCTGTAAGATCTGAAACGGCGTCGGTAAGCTTAGTATAACGCTTAACCTCCTTTACCTTTACATCGTTGCTTCCGTCCTCATTTGTAACATAGGTGTCGCCTGTGGTTCCCTGCTGAACACCGACCGTCTTGTCATTTATATCAGAGCCTCCGGCTATAGTTGAGTCAGAGCCAACGAGAATCATCTGAGACGCGTCAAAATAAGTATCAGTAAAATCTACATTCTTCTTACGCTCCTCCGTGACAGACATGCCGGCAGCGCAGAAGTCAGCCTTGCCCGAAGTGAGGCTTGGGATACATGAGTTGAAATCGATATCCTGAATTTCAAGCTTGACACCAAGGTCATCAGCGATTGCCTGACCTATCTCCGCGTCAATACCGATTACGGTGTCACCATCCTTATATTCGAACGGTTCGAAGGAGGCATTCGTTACCATTGTAATGGTACCCTTCTTCTTGATTGAAGCGACTGCGTCATCTGAGCCTCCGCAGGCTGTGAGTGAGAGGGCGAGTGTCCCCGCAAGTACGAGTGATAAGAGTTTCTTTGTTTTCATTTTGTGCTCCTTTCTTTTATAAAAGAAAAAGAGACGGGGATTAATAAAATCCGCGTCTCCTTTGACTTTGGTTATTGTGGCATTTTATCACTGTACCATACAAAATGGTATGTAAAATGTACAAATGATTTTATCGTTATTTGTATTTTATACAAGTGGAAATGATTTGTCAACACATTCCACAACTTTGTAGATAGAACAAAAAAGAATAGTAGATATTCCGTGCCAGGTACCATAAAATTTATCTAAACTGCTACGCAGTTTAGATAAATTTTACGGGACCAGGCACTGGGAGGCTATTTTTTCTTGCGGCGGAGGCGTTGGATCACGTAGCGGAGGATGAGGAAGATGGTTGCGAAGAAGGCGAAGGCGAATCCTATAAAGCCCGGGAAGGGAATTCCCATGATACGCGGTTCCATGTTCGTTGTACTAATTATAGCGCTCGCGACTAAGAGGGCCGCAAGGCACATGCCGATGACCAGGTTCCTGACTGCGTAATTCACCATATTCGAGAGACCCTCCGAGGAATAGAGAGTTATATTTAACCTGCTCTCCCCATCGAGGTACTCCTTCATGATATCTGCCGTAAGGCCCGGAATTTCCGCGCCCTTTGACATATTTCTGTAGAGAACGCGGGCCGCCTTCTCTGATGAAGCCCTTAAATTAAGAGTCTTAAGACGGTCCTCGGTAATTCTTGTCGAGGCTATCTCCATCATGCTGATGCCGGGAGCGATTTCAGCGAGATCTCCCTGCATGTGGGAAAGGCCGCGACAGAGCATGGTCATACCGTGCGGCAGCCTGATATGGTTTGTCTTCATGATATCCATGAGGTCCATCATGGCGTCAGCCACATTTATACTTCCCATGGACGCACTTCCGTATTCTGAAAGAAATTCCTTGAGGTCGCTATAGAGCCTGCTCCTGTTTGGCTTTCCGTTAAAATCGCCGAGATCGGTGACTGCGTTCATAACCATATTCACATCGTGAATTGCGATTCCGTTCACGCCGCGAACCATGATTTCACGGTCCTTCTCGGTGAGCCGCCCCATCATGCCCATGTCAAGAAAAACGATTTTCCCGCCCCTGATCTTTACATTTCCGGGATGAGGGTCGGCATGGAAAAATCCATCGTCCATGACCTGCTTTATGAAGTTATTTACAAATTTTATTCCAATTTCGTTAAGGTCATAGCCCATCCGGGTAAGGGAGTCCTTGTCGTCTATCGCGACACCATCTATGTATTCCATGACAAGGACTGTATTTGTGGTATAATCCCTGTATAATTTTGGAACATAGATGTAATTAATATCCCTATTGTTCTTCGCGAATTCCTCGATGTTGTCGGCCTCGTGGGAAAAATCCATCTCTTCGCGCGCGACAGACCACATCTCGTCTATAACCATATCGATGTCAACAACATTCTTTATAGGCGTGACAGGTGGCATGAAGCGAACCAGATTATGTAACATAGCTATATCCTGCTGCATTATCCGCTTGATGCCCTTCCTCTGTACCTTGATTACGACATCGCTGCCATCCTTAAGCTTAGCCCTGTGGACCTGGGCAATAGACGCGGAACCAAGTGGCTTCTCGTCTATTTTATCGAAATATTCGGTTATTTCGCCCGGAAATGAGTCGTTAAGCACGTCCAAAACGTCGCTAAAAGGCATCGGAGGCACATCTGAATTAAGCCTCGCGAGCTCTTCACAATATGCCTCCGGCAGGATATCAGAATGAAGCGACATTATCTGGCCAAGCTTAATATAGGTAGGGCCGAGATCTTCAAGGATTTCGCGAAGCTTAACGGGCGTGATGCCCCTCGTGATATGATGCTTCTTAAGTACCTCACGGATTTCGCGAAATCTCGTATTCTTCTCCTTCGCCTCTTCCATCCTTATTTATTTTCTTCTGCTTTCGCTATCTCTGCCTTAAGGGCCTCAAGGTCCTCCTTAGACATGCCCTTAACCATGCCTGCGTAATCCTTCTTGCCGGCATTTGCCTTGGCTTCCTCGGCCTTATGCTTGAGCTCCTGATTTAAGGCCTTTCCCTGATCCACAGTGAGCTCGCCCTTCTTTACAAGCTCGTCGAGCACCTCGGTTGACTTCTCATAGCCTGTGGCTACAGCGCCGATCCCCGCTAACATTAAGTTCTTGATTCCATCCGTAAGTTCCATAATTTAATACCTTACCTTTCTAAAAAATTCCAATTAGTTTTGGTAAAAATATAAATCCGCCGATAATCATGGCGATTATCGCTGATACAAGCACTGCTCCCGCTGCCGCGTCCTTTGCCTTCTTAGCGAGTGGTCTCTTCTCCTCAGTCACGAGGTCCGTAACCGCCTCAACAGCCGTATTTACAAGCTCAAGGCTGATTACTAAGGCAAAGAGCAGGAGACAGACAAACCACTCCGTTACGGAAATCCTAAGCCATACGCCAAAAATTACAACAAGCAGGGCGCAGGCAAGGTGAATCTTAATATTCCGCTCGTCCTTTATTGTATTTCCTATCCCCGAAAACGCGTAGCCGAAGCTCTTATAAAGCGGCTCATGCTTTCGCCCTTTTTTATTCATCCTCATCGTCCTGCATTTCCGTAAGATAATCTGTCTTTCTGTGATTCTTCTGCTTTTCTATATACATTTTCTCATCCGCGTCATTGATAAATTCATCGAGAGACTTGCTCCCATCAGGCTTCGCAAGAACAAAGCCGGTGCTCGCCGAATATGGAAAAGCAAAATTTCCGTGCGAGCCTATATCTATCATCTTGTCTTCTATACGTTCTCTAATCGAGTCAAAATCAACCGGTCCGGAAATCTTCTCTATCCCTACGAACTCATCGCCGCCTGTTCTCGCTATTATGGCATCGGAATTAAGAGCCGATTTAAGCGATTCGGCAACTCCCTTCAGGGCAAGATCTCCATAGTCATGACCGAATTTATCATTTATATATTTTAACCTGTCGAGATCCGTAAATGTAATCAGTACAGTGTCCTTATTCTCTATAGCCCGCCTGTAGAGCGCCTCACCGTCTATTTTGATTCCCCGCCTGTTGAAAAGTCCGGTAAGTGTGTCACGCTTGTAGAGATTTTCAAGACGTACATTTACATAATTTAGCTTTTCACTCCTGAAAAGCTCCTCAAGCCTTCTTGAAATGATGCGCATTATTTCAAAGAAACGCTGGCTAAGCATCATCGGAATCGCTGATTTTGTCACGTAATATCCGACTGTATATTTTCCAAAATGAAGCGGCATAAAGAGAACATCCTCGCCCTGCTTCTCAAGAAGATATTTCTTGAAAATGTCCTCCTCGGCCTTCTCTCCCTCCATGCCCCTGAAGCAGCCATCAGCGTAAAGAACATGCATATTTGAAGAGTACCCCTTGATATTAAACTCCATGAGCTCCGGGGCCGCCATTTCACCCCTACCGTCATCATCATGATAGTCAAAGACATGGTCATCGATAACGACACAGAGTCCCTCTACCCTGAATGAAGGGAGGCTCGCTCTTGCGACGGCAACGACTGACTTCGCGTCATTGCACTGCATAACCTCTGACTCCATGTTCATGAGCTCTTCTTCGTAGCGGTCGGTATCAACTCCCGAAAGAATCTGCTTTCTGAGGTACTGGTTCATATCAAATGGGTCGCCGTGACAACCGCAGCTCTCCTGGGACACAAGCTCGGTCTTGATATACTGCTTTCTCTCTATCTTCTCTCCCCGCCAAAGGGCAAGTATCATATCCATGGCAAGATAGGCTATGTCCTCGCGGGCATTTTCAACCGTAGTTATCCTCGGTGTATAGAAGCTCGCCTTGTCAAAATTGTCAAAGCCTGTAACGGCAAAGTCCCTCGGAACCTTCTTCCCCTCCTTTGCGGCCTCCTCGCAGACTGAGATGGCGAGATTATCATTCGCGCAGATAAATGCGTCAGGAAACCCTTCATGGGTAAGTCTTAGCTTCTTATAGCAGACCACGCCGCTCTGATAGGCAAAATCTCCATGGGCAAAGTCATTTTCGGAATAGGAAAGATAATGGGAATCCAAGTAGTCCTTGACAGCTCTCTCCCTCTCGGCGCTCTCAAAGTTGGATGGGTCGGCAAATATACCCCAGAATCTTTTCATTCCATGGTGCTCATTCAAATGCTCTATAACCTGCCACATGGCGGCATAATTATCCACGCCGGCATAGTAGAAGCCGTCGATCTCCTTCCCGAGAGATACGGCCGGTATACCGGCTTTCTTAATGCGGTCAATTATTTCATCAACTTCGTCCTGTACGCTGAAGTTGTTAAAATCGGCTATGACTGCGTCAAATTTTGTAAAGTCCGCGAGTCTCATGATGTTGTATTCTGCTCTGTTGTATGACTCGTCAAGGCTCCAGCACCCCGCGCTGTTAAATATATAGAGCGTGCCTTCCGCTCCCTTCCGCCTCATCCTGTCCACAATGCCGTAGGGCCAGGCGGAAATCATGAACTGTTTCCAATTGTCCGTGATGAGTGCTACCTTGCGCATAAGAAGCCCTCCAAAGGTGTATAGTGTTACGATTAACTTATTATAACTCTTTTCTGATATTTTTTCAAACATCATTGTAAATAAATATGGTTTATTTTATAATGTTATTACTCCTTCCGTCGCCTACGGCGTATAATGTATGCTCCTACGGAGCATACTGGTCATAGCCACCCACTTCGTGGGACCCGCCTATGACAACAGCCACACTCCCTCAAGAGGGAGGCTATATGATAGGATAATCTTATTATGGAGAAATATTATGCAGACACTACTTAAGGGCCTTACGGAGGCTGAAGTCCGTGAACGCACCGAGGCGGGCCAGGTAAATGCCCTGCCCGAGGACACCAGGAACAGCGTAAGGTCAATCATTTTCAAGAACGTATTTACTTATTTTAACCTCATATTCACGGTACTTGCCGTGCTCGTAATCCTGGTGGGCTCCTATAACAGCCTGCTTTTTCTCCCTGTCGTAATCGCGAATACGATTATCGGCATAGTCCAACAGCTCTACGCTAAGAAGGTTCTCGATAACCTGACCCTGATGAGTGTTACCGAATGTACCGTCGTGAGGGATGGGAAGGAAATAAGCGTTCCCGTTAACACCCTTGTAAGAGATGACATTGTAAAGCTTACAAACGGAAACCAGATTCCCGCTGATGCCGAGGTCCTCGAGGGCCTTGTCCGTGTAAATGAATCGCTCCTTACCGGTGAATCTGACGAGATTGAAAAGAAGAAGGGAAGCGGCCTTAAGTCGGGAAGCTTCGTTGTTTCGGGAACATGCTACGCTAAGCTCATTTCGGTCGGTGAAAGCTCTTACGCAAGCAGGCTCACCGCTGAAGCCAAGTCCATAAAAGATCGTGACTCTGAAATGATTAAGAGCATTAACGGCTTCGTAAAATTTGCCGGTATCGCCATAATCCCGATAGGCATTACCTTATTTTTACAGGGAATATATGTAAATGATCTTTCATACAAGGATTCTGTTGTTTCGATGGTGGCGGCAGTAATAGGCATGATTCCTGAAGGCTTATATCTCCTCGTTACGATAGCCCTTGCCCTCTCCGCAGCGAGACTCGCGACAAAGCATGTCCTTCTCCACGATATGAGAAGCACAGAGACCCTTGCGAGAGTTGATGTCCTCTGCGTCGATAAGACGGGAACAATTACCGACAATAAGATGAACGTAACGGATATATCTCTTCCTGTTGATTCATCTGATTCTTCGGGCTCGGATGAGCAAAATAAGCTTCTTCTCGCGCGATACATTAGTTCCATGGATGACACTAACGCCACCATGGAAGCCCTCCGCTCATATTTTACGGAGGAAGATAAAATAGAAAATATAGTAAAAATCACATCATTTTCTTCTAAATTAAAATATTCGGAAATTGAGACCGGTGAATATATTTACAGGCTCGGCGCTCCGGAATTTTTACTGGGTGAAGATATATTAGAGAAAAATGCGCCTCTCGTCGAAGGCCCTGCCGAAGCCGGCCAGAGAGTTCTTGCCTTTGTGAGAATTTTAAAGTCTCAGCCTATGGATGAGAAAAATAAGAACGCAGAGCCATTATTATTTATCGCTCTCGAAAACGGGATAAGAAACGGCGCAATCGAGACATTTAAATATTTGCAGGACGAGGAGGTTGAAATAAAGGTTATTTCGGGTGATAATCCTGTGACTGTTTCCGCTGTCGCGAGGTCGGTCGGAATTAATAACGCTGATAAATATATAGACGCTTCGACGTTAAATAATTCCTATGATTACGAAAACGCCGTCAGAAAATATACTATTTTCGGCCGTGTAAAGCCTGAGCAGAAACGCGAGCTTGTCAAGGCTATAAAGGGTACAGGTAAATTTACCGCTATGACGGGAGACGGTGTAAATGATATTCTCGCCATGAAGGAGGCGGACTGCTCTATCGCCATGGGAACAGGAAGTGACGCGGCGAGAAGCGCCGCCCAGACGGTTCTTCTTGATTCTGATTTTTCGCACATGAAGGATATTATTGCGGAAGGCAGGCAGGACATAAATAATATCACAAGGTCAGCGATATTATTCTTATACAAGAATTTATTTTCGATGTTCCTTGCGATATTCTCTATAATTAATACATTTAAATATCCGCTCAACCCGTCGCAGATTAGTCTTATTTCTGCCTTTAATATCGGACTTCCGGCATTTTTGTTAGCTCTTGAGCCTAACGATACGAAGCAGAAAAATCACTTTATGCGGGAGACTATACTGAAATCCCTACCGGCGGCGCTTACATCATTTTTATGCATAGCCTCAATGGTAATATTCGGACAGGTATTTCATATAGCGGAAAGCGATGTCTCTACGGCAAGTACCTATCTCCTCTCAATCGTAGGCTTCCTAATCCTCTTCAGATTATGCAAGCCTAGGAACACCTACAGGAATTGGGTATTTATTGGTTGCCTCGCGGGATTTATTTTCACCGCGTCATTCCTGGACAGCCTCTTCTCCCTCCAGTCCATTTCAACGCCATGCGTAATGCTGACCGTAGTCTTCGCGATAGCTGAGGAATCCCTCATGCGGAACTTCACCGAACTTGCAGGGTGGATAGAGAGAAAATTAGTCAAAGGGTAAGGGGACAGATTAAAATCTGTCCCGCATGAGAGTAAGGGGACAGAATAAAATCTGTCTCCTTATAAAAGTGCATTAATTGTCAATATCTTATGATGCTGTCACACCTTCGGCAAGGTCCTGCATTTTAATATTGGTATAGCTAAGCGCATTAATAAGAAATGTCGGAGTGCCTGTTTTAAACCAGTAATTTCCGAAATCAAAC
>Ga0256404_1002355_pt1 | contig 41937 bp, 34 predicted proteins | sample RumenRJG_01DNA_FD_185990 | JGI IMG/M metagenome (GOLD analysis project Ga0256404, IMG submission 185990) | Bovine rumen microbial communities from Lethbridge, Alberta, Canada - RJG_01 | ecosystem: Host-associated > Mammals > Digestive system > Stomach > Rumen | place: Canada: Alberta | collected... | reverse complement strand
TAAAGCTCTTAACCATTTTTGGTGCTTGGGAGTGAAACTCCCAAGTGCCAAAAATCATTAAAAAGTTTCTGAAGGGGGCACGGGGGGAACTCTTTTCAAAGAGTTCCAGCCCGATTATGCACTGAACGTATGATGATAAATTCTGATTTATTTTTTCATATTAGCCTGGCGGGAGATATTGAGCATAATACCCATTTCCGCCATTTGGATCATCAGTGCGGTACCGCCGTAGCTAAAGAACGGCAAAGCGATACCCGTATTAGGGAAAGCGTTGCAGGCGACCATGATATTGAAAAACGCCTGCGAACCTATCTGGATCGTAATACCTGCGGCAACGAGGGTGCCGAATCTGTCCTTGGCATGGCTTGCGATCTGAAAACCCTTGAAGATAAACATTACAAACAGCAGCACAACGATCAAGCCGCCGATAAAGCCCAGCTCCTCGCAAACGATAGAGAATACAAAATCATTTTGCGATTCGGGGAGATACAGGAACTTCTGCCTTGATTCTCCGAATCCGAGCCCGTTCCATCCGCCCGAGCCGATGGCAAGCAAAGACTGATAAGTCTGCCAGGTAGACCCCTGCGGATCGCTCTCGGGGTTTCTCCAGCTCTGTATTCTTTCGGATATGTATGAAAAACCCGAACCGCCTGCCAGCAGCCGCAAGCCTCCCACGATCAGTCCGGCAAGTATTATCACGCCAATAAATAACCAGAACGTCTTTGAGGGCATTCCGCTGACATACATCATGCAAATTCCGATTATACCCACCAGCATAACCGCTGACATATGTCTTTGCAGCACAAGCACTCCGCCGACCATTCCGAGAATGATAATAAACGGAAGGACACAGTATCTCCAGTCCTTGAACTTGGGGAAGTTCACCGCCATTATATAGGCAAACACAAGAATGAACGTTACCTTCAAAAGCTCAGATGGCTGGAACTGGATAAAACCGAAATCTATCCACCGCCTTGCGTTGGCAGTCTCCGTGCCTATAAACAGCGTGGCTATGCACACGCCGAAAACAACGATAAATCCCAGATAAACTATCTTGGTGTTCTGGAAAAAGTGGTAATCGAATACCGAAAGCAGCAGCATTGCAGCGATGCCTATACCGCCTGCAAACGCCTGACGTTTCAGATAATATGTTCCGTCGCCTGTGTCCGCAAGTCCCCAGCCGTAGGATGCCGAGAACATCATTACCAGCCCGAACACCACCAGCACCATTACCAGCACAAAAAACGGCTTATCTATCTCGGTGAAAATAAGTCTGAGATTAAGCTTTTTTCTTGCCTGCGCAACAGGCTGATTGACAGGGGCAGTGTCATAATAATTGACATTATTCTCTATATTTGTTGTGTCAGCCAATTTTATTCCTCCCGGAAAGATCTTTACACAAAGTTTTATTTCTCTATTTATTCAAAAGTATGCTGTCCGCATAAGATGCATACACAAACGTTCCCACAGCACCTAAAAGCGTCATAATGGCACTTACGCCCATTATCCTGTAATCGCTCCAGCCTCTGTTGCTCAGATGACCGTGGAGAGTAAGCCCTTTGAACAAAAGCTGTTTTCTGCGTTTGAAAACCAGCCTTCCCACAAGGGTGCACACCCCGTCGGCGATAAAAACTATCCCGCTGCATAAAAACGCAAGGGGCATATTGGTCGTAACGGTTATCACCGCTATGCAAGCCCCGAGAAGTGAGCTTCCCGACCTGCCGAGGTACATTTTCGACGGGCTTATCCCCCACACCAGATATGCTCCGCAGGCACCTGCTGTAACAACGCTGAAGATCTGAGGGATCTCAAGTCGGGGGTACATACCGCACGCTCCTGCGCTGCCCAGACAAAACATCATAGAGCTTAAAGCACACAGTCCGTCACAGCCCTGGTCCGTGACCCCTCCGGGGCAGTCATGCAGCTCCGCTAAACCTATTATAACAGTCATAAAGGCTGCTGTCAATGGATAAAATATAAACCCAAATTCAATATTTCCCATATGAAACGGAAGCAGCAGCCTTGTGTCCAGCACGTCCAGATGACCCAGCAGGCAGCAATAGCCAAAACACAGCGCCCACCGCCATAAAATCACCCAGCGCCGCTTGGGTCCTATGCCCCTTTTGGTCTCGCTGTTATAGTCCCGCACCAGTCCGTCAGCGGTCACAAAAAGCACCACAGCAGCGCTTGCTGCGAAGACCGGAAGGTCTGTGTCGCCCGCTGTTTCGCCCTCATTGAAAAAGCTTCGTCCCACCATTCCCACTGTCAGACCAAGCACCATGATAAGCGCCATAACAAGCCCTGCAAACTTAGGCTCGCTGCCGTCCTTTTTAAATCTGTCGCCGATATAAAGGTCAAATTTCCCCGTCTTCACCCTTCGGAAAAACGGGATAAAAAAACGAAAGAGCACCGTTCCTCCTGCAAGCTCCGCCAGTAGTATTACGCTTTGGACCTGCCAGTTCATCAGCTGCTCTCTCCTTATTGATCCTGTGTTTTTGTTTGGCGCCTATTGAGCACAGGCGTTAAAAGACTTTTATTTTATATAAATACATCCTATCAGATCGCTTCAAATACCTTTTCCAGAGCCATACCTCTGCTTCCCTTCAAAAGAACGGAATCCCCTTTTTGAAGTTTTGATCTGAGATAATCCGCCAGCTCATCCTTGTCGGAAAAGTGCATACATCTGCTTTTATCAAAGCCATTCTCCACCGCACCAAGGATATAGTTTCTGGCAAGTTCTCCGAAACAGTAAAGCCTGTCGGCATGGGAATCTGCCACATATTTGCCCACTGTCTTATGGAATTCCTCGCTCCTTTCACCAAGCTCAAGCATATCTGCAAGAACACAATAGCGCATCCCGTCTGTTTCAAGCTGGTCAAGGACAGATATGCTGGAGCGCATAGAGTCAGGTGCTGCATTATAGCAATCGACCACAAAGTTTACACCGTTTTTCACGGTGATGTTCTGTCTGAGCCCTTCCGGACGGAAGTTTTCTATGCCCTCAAGTATGTTCTCCACCGGCACTTGCAGGATAAGACCTACGCAGAATGCCGCAAGAGCGTTTTTTACATTATGTACTCCGATACAGTTTATTCTTGCGTGAGCGATCTCTCCGCCGTAGCAGATGTCAAAGTCCACACCTGCGTTGCGGTTGATTATATTCATGGCGTAAACGTCACAGTTTTTTTCCTTTACGCTGTAATACCACACCTTGCGAAGCCCGTGTACAACGGCATTTGCAAGGAACTTATCATCCATATTCAGCACCAGAGGCGCACCTTGTTTTGCACCGTCAAGTATCTCAAGCTTTGCCGCAAGAATATTCTCCTGTGAGCCGAGCTTTTCGATATGTGATACGCCTATATTGGTTATAACGCACACAGACGGTTTACAGCTCATGGACATACGGGATATTTCCCCACGGGCGCTCATTCCCATTTCAATAACAGCCGCCTGGGTCTGGTTATCTATCCCAAACAGAGTTTTGGGCATTCCTATCTCGTTATTCAGATTTCCCTGGGTTTTAAGCGTTTTATACTTTTGCGCCACAACAAGAGATATCATATCCTTTGTGGTGGTCTTACCCACACTTCCTGTTACGCCCACAAGGGGTATATCAAACTTATCACGGTAATAACCTGCAAGGTCAAGCAAAGCCTGGGCTGTGGAGTCAACTATAATGCATCTTGCACCCTCAACAGCTCTTTCGGTTATGACCGCCTGGGCACCAAGCTCCATAGCCTTCACAGCAAAATCGTGGCCGTCAAACCGTGCGCCTTTCAGTGCAAGAAACACCGACCCCTGGGTTATGGTACGGGTATCGGTGGAAATATTGTCTATCACCATGTCTGCGGGATAGCCATAGCTTCCCTTTACCGCCTTTACTATCTCCGACAGCTTCATTTGTTCCATTTTTACAATTCACTCCCTGCCTGTTACAGTATGCATTTTTGCAAGTTTTCCGGCTTAGTCCGAATCTGATTATCTGCCTTGTTTGGAAAGCTCATCAAGGGCTTCTGCAACGACCTCACGCTCATCAAAGTGTATTTTTACACCGCCGGCAAGTATCTGATAATCCTCATGGCCTTTACCTGCCAAAACGATGATATCGTCTTTTTCAGCGTTTTTAATAGCCCAGTGTATAGCCTCACGGCGGTCGCATATCTTAACGTAAGGTGTATCTTTGCCCTCAAGCCCCACGAGTATATCCTTTATTATCTCCTCAGGGTCCTCGTTTCTCGGGTTATCGGAGGTAACGATAAGAAAGTCGGAATTGTCCGCAGCAGCTGCCGCCATAAGGGGGCGCTTTGTTGCATCTCTGTTTCCGCCGCAGCCGAACAGGCACTTTACCTTTCCGGTTGAACTTTCCTTAATAGCTTTAAGTACGTTTGCCAGCGCATCGGGAGTATGTGCATAATCGCATATAACGGTAAAATCCCTGTGGGTGGGGACTATCTCCGCTCTGCCTCTTACGCCGCCCTGACCGGCGAGAGCCTTTATGACCTGATCAACGTCAAATCCCAGAGTTTCGCAGCAAGCTATCACTGCCAGAGAATTTGACACATTGAAAAGTCCGGGCATACCAAATCTTACATTGCGCTTTCTTTTGCCGTCAGAGTAAACGTACTTTACACCGCTTGCGGAAAGCAGCACGTCATCTGCCACAAAATCAGCCGTACCTCCCACAGAATAGGTTTTCACTGGGCAGGTGACCTCGCTTATATATCTTCTTCCGTACTCATCGTCACAGTTTATAATAGCCGTTTTGGAGATATAGAAAAGCTCTTTTTTCGCCAGATAATAGTTCTCCATTGTACCGTGGACATCAAGGTGGTCCTGGGTCAGGTTGGTAAAGATACCCACCTGGTATGTACAAGCGGCAACACGCTTTTGTTCAAGTCCCTGAGAGGACACCTCCATTACTGCATACTGGCAGCCTGCCTTTACCATTTTGTCAAAAAGCTCATAAAGGTCGTAAGGTTCCGGGGTCGTTCTTGATGTGGGATATATACTGTCGCCTATCTCATTCTGGCAGGTGCCGATCAGACCCACCTTGCAGCCAAGGGAGGTGAGCACCTTTTTTATCATGGTGGTGATAGTGGTCTTGCCGTTGGTACCTGTAACACCAATAAGGCTCAGCTTATCCTGAGGGTTGCCGAACCAGTTGGCGCACATACGGGGATAAGCGCCACGTGTGTCCTCTACGATTATCTGATTTTCCAGTCCCAGATCTTTCTCACACACCACAACGCTGCAGCCCTTTGCGACCATATCCTTTGCCGCATCATGCCCGTCAAAGGTCTTGCCCTTTATACACACAAACACGGTGCCCGGCTTTATTTCGCTTCGTGTATCGCAGGTAACACCTGATACCTCGGTATCGGGTATATCCACCTGAGCAATGTTTTTCATCAATTCATACAGTTTCATTTTCCATTTCCCCTGAATATATTTTTTACCATAGCTTGGTTTTGTTTTTTTCTACTGGGAAGATACAGTAGAGCTTGCAAAGGTAACCGATATGGATGTTCCCACGGGGACAGATTTTCCGGCAGTTGCCTGTTGATCTCCCCGGGCAATGGCTCCCGTTTCGCTGGCTCCTGCCCCCTGGGCTGTAAGATTAAGCCCGTAGGACTCCAGCAGCTCCTTAGCCTGCTGTCTTGTAAGGCCTGCTATGCTTGGAACGGTGACCATTTCAAGCTTTGAATCGTCGGTACAAAGCACCACTGTGCCTCCGTTGTCGATGGCGACTCCCGTTGGATATTGCCTGAGCACGGTGTTTCCGCTGCCCACGATCTTCACTTTAAGTCCCAGATCTTCCAGCGTTTTCTTTGCGCTTTCAAGCTTATATGTCTGAACGTTGGGGACAGTGACCTGAAGGGTCTTTCGCTCCTCCTCGGTATACTGCGGGAATATTTCCATATACGGCAAAAGCTCGGTCATTACTTTAACGCTTATGGGGGCAGCCACCTGGCTTCCGTAATACTGGTCTCCGGTAGGCTCATCCACCAGCACAAGCACCACTACCTGAGGGTCATCCACCGGTGCAAATGCACAGTAGGAGGCTACGTAAGTGTTACCTGCCGCATTTTCGTCTATCTTCTGTGAGGTTCCCGACTTTCCGCCAATGCGGTATCCCTGGATATAGCAGTTTGAGCTTTTGGCTTCTGTTACCACCTTTTCAAGGATAGTACGCATTTCCTGGGAAGTTTTCTGGGAGATCACCTGTCTTTTCTTCACCGGTTCGTTTTTCTTGACTATATTTCCGTTTTCGTCGGTAACGGTATTCACCACCTGGGGCGTAAGCAGATCTCCCCCGTTGATAACGGAAGAAAAGGCGGTTATCATCTGGATAGCTGTGACCTTGTTCGTCTGACCGAATGAGGACGATGCCAGCTCCACAGGACCTATTTTGTCCTTTGCGATGGTTATGGACATTGACTCGCCGGGCAGGTCGATCCCTGTCAGGTCGGTAAAGCCAAAGGCTTCAAGGTACTTATAGAATTTTTCAGCTCCCAGAGTCAGACCTATCTGTACAAACGCCGGGTTGCATGAATTTATCATGGCTTTCTGGAGGTTCTGGGAACCGTGGTCAACGAAGGACCAGCAGTGGAACGATGTATCCGCAACTTTTATCTGGGTATTACAGCTGAAAACGTCCTCAAGTGTTATTGCGTTTTCTTCAAGCGCTGCGGAGCCTGTAAAGGTCTTGAAAACGGATCCGGGGAAATATATCTCGGAGACCGCTTTGTTTTTCCACTGGGTAGACCAGGCATCAAGCTGCTGTTTTTTATACTCCTCGGAATCCTCGTCAAGGCCGGCAAGCTTCTGAGCAGAGGCTTTATCGGTCACCTTTCCGGGGTCGTTGGGGTCATAGCTGTACTCGGTCGCCATGGCAAGGACCTTAGCGGTCTTTGGATCCATGATTATACCGGTGGCTCTGTACTTTGGTTTATGCTGAGCAACGCCCTCTTTAAGGGCTTTTTCCAGCATATACTGTATATTTGAATCAATATTCAGATTTATGTTATATCCGTTTTGTGCGCTGTATTCCTGCTTATAGCGATAGGGTATCTCGTTGCCGTCGCCGTCTTTTGCGGTAACTATTCTTCCGTCCACACCCGAAAGGTACTCGTTATAATAGGCTTCGATCCCGTAAATCCCGTCCCCCTCAAAAGAGGTATGGCCGATAACATTAGCGGCAAGAGAATTCTGGGGATAGACACGGTTAGTGGTAGGTTCACACCTTACTCCGTCCACAGAAAGCTCGGTGAGCTTTTTCTCCACCGCATCGGCTACCGACTTATCCACATTTCTCTTGATTATCTTATATCTTGATTTTTCGTCCGTAAGAGCGCTTCTCACCTGTGCGGTATCTGTGGCAAGCTTCTGGGACAAAAATCCCACCAGCTCATCGAGTATCTTTGACCCGGGCTGGTTTTTTTCCAGCTTGGCACGGTACTCGTTAAGCTTGCTTTCGTTTTTTTCTGTCTTTAAAAGCTCCTCCAGCTCTGCTCTGTTCTTATCCTTTTTATCCATATGCTCCTTGAGCATTACAGGGTCGCAATAAACGTTATACACCGTTGCGCTCTGTGCCAGCACCGAACCGGTGGCATCATAGATAGTTCCTCTTGATGCGGAAACCACGGTACTCTGGAGCTGCTGACTGTTGGCAAGAGCTTTCCAGTATCCGCCCTCCAGGACTGACACCTTCAGGACAGAATATATAATATAAACGGCCATCACTCCAAAAGGAATTATAAAGAGCAGATTGAGCCTTTTTTTCATCCTCGCACTTGGTCTGTCTGTCATGTTTTACTCCCTTATCACAATAAAACGGCGCAAATGCGCTGTTTTTCACTAATAATAATATAGAACAAGAAAGCCAGGCACAAATTTTATCTGTCCCTAACTTTCCTCATTGATATTTTATTCATCACAAGCCGAAGTATTCCAGCTTAGATACGAACCAGTTTTTGATCCTTACAAATATACTGCGGTCCTTTGTTTCAACCACGGAAGCAACCGCATCGCTGTCCACCTCAACATATTCTATCTGAGATCTGTCCAGCTTTACAAGCCCCTCGTTTTTTGCATACTCCTCGATCTTCGTCATGCTGGTCTTTTGTGCCAGCTCCGATTCAAGGCTGGTATTTCCGTTGCGAAGCTCTGTCAGCTCTGTCTGAAGACGAGTCTGCTCGGCGCTGAGATCCGAGATCTGCACCTTTCCATATATCATCACACACAGCAGTCCGCAAACAAGCGCACAAAGAACAACGAATCTCAATGAAAAAAACTTATTCGCTGTGTCGGTATTCTTTTTTTGTCTGATCTCTCTGTCTACGACAGCCTCCTGCTCAAGGTCAGAGGCATAGTCATAGGCAAGGTTATGCAGCTTTGCCATATCCATGCACCTCAAAGTCTAACAAACGCTCTCTTCCGCCCCTTGTGCTGTTTGCAGTTACAGCCCTGTGACTTACCCCGCACAAGGCGGGGATGATCACAAGCAATGACAATTAGGCAGATGTTTCTCTCTTTTTGTGTTTCAGCTTTCTCTCTATGCTGAAAATTAAAGCTTATTTCTCTCTACAGCTTTTCAATTATGCGAAGCTTTGCGCTGTGGCTGCGCTTATTCACTGCCAGCTCCTGCTCGCTTGCCTCAATAGGCTTTGAGCTTATCATTTTCCCCTGCGGTTTTTTACCGCAAATGCAGACGGGAAAATCCGGCGGACAGGTACAGCCTGTACACAAGCTTTTAAATCTTTGCTTTACAAGCCTGTCTTCAAGGGAATGGAAGGATATTATACACAGCCTTCCTCCCGCATTCAGACAATCAAAGGTCTTATCCAGTGCGATGCTCAGATGTTCAAGCTCGCTGTTTACCTCGATCCTTATGGCCTGAAAAGTCTTTTTGCAAGGGTTTTTCTCTCTCCTCACCCTCTGAGGTACGGACGATTTGATCGCCTCTGCAAGCTCAAGGGTAGTTTCCAGCGGGCGATGTTCCCTTGCCTTCAATATTCCCATAGCTATGCTTCGTGCGTATTTCTCTTCGCCGTATTCAAATATTATTTTTGCCAGCTGTTCAAAGCTGTAATTATTAACTACATCTCTTGCGCTGAACCCCTCCCGGCTCATACGCATATCAAGCGGTGCGTCGGTATGATAGGAAAATCCTCTGCCTGCGTTGTCAAGCTGAAAAGACGACACCCCCAGGTCAAGCAGTATCCCGTCGACCTTTTCGACCCCCACATCTTCAAGTATGGAGTCTATCTGTGAGTAATTGCCCTTTACCACCTGTGCCGGCAGCCCTTCAAGCCTTTGAGTCGCTACCTTTACCGCATCAGGGTCCCTGTCGATAGCGATCAGCTTTCCTCCCGCCTTGGGATCGAGCCTTTGTGCAATTGCCTTTGAGTGACCTGCACCTCCTGCGGTGCCGTCAACATAAATGCCTCCCGGCTTTATATTCAAGCCGTTTATACATTCATCAAGCATTACGGAAACGTGGTTGAACTCCATTAAAAATCAAGTCCTTCCAATGCCTCGGCAAGCTCCTGTTCGCTGCCGCTGCTGACCTCTTCCCAGCGCTGCTTATCCCAGATCTCACATCTGTCGCACACGCCTGCCACCACTATTTCTTTATCAAGCTGAGCTGCCTGTCTTAAAGCCTGTGGGATAAGTATCCTTCCCTGCTTGTCCGGCTCGGCTTCGCAAGCCCACGCCATAAAGCTTCTTTGCAGCGTTCTTGCTTTTGCCATAGGCAGCGAGCGGATCTTCTCCGCCTTTTTCTCAAAATTCTCTATGGAATAAACGAAAAGGCAGCCGTCTATACCTTTTGTAACGATGAACCTCTCGCCCAGCGCCTCTCTAAGTTTGGACGGAAAGCTGAGCCTTCCCTTAGGGTCCATAGACTGGTTATAAGTTCCTATCAGCATTCCATCAAGAATGCTTGTTCTCTCATTATCCCCGGACAAGCTGTTCACCTCCTGCCATGAAAGAAATAGTCTTGGTGAGTTTTGGAAAAGATTTTGGCACTGCGTACCACTTTTTTGCACTTTTCGCCACTGTAAACTCATTATACACTATTTATTTTCAAATTGCAATCGGTAAAAATCCCAAATTTTTGTTACAGGAGGGATTTCAGCCGACCCAAAGAGGTACCTCACAGGATTTGATGACGGAAATTGTAACCAAAGCGACAAGCGATGTAATAAAATTGTAATCTATGAACAATTAAAGCTCAAAAACCGCCACAATATGCTGTGTTTTGACACAAAAACCAACCGAACATATTGCACCCACAGACCTTTTCTCCTCGCCCGGTCCATAACAACTATAATAGTATGGCTATATTATACCACTACATATAGTATACGTCAATAGAATTTCTCAAAAAAGTTGTGCTTGGAAATAATTTTTACAAAATTAGCACGGCATCTTTGCTCATGAACAACATTCAAAGAGAAGATTATTAAAAAATGGTAACAACTTTTTAGTTCTTTCTTTTAATTATTACAAACTCGTTTTTGCATTAATTTTTCTCAAATAAACGTCAGAAAGGAAAAAAAGCGGTGATTTTGTGAAAAAACCACCGCTTTTACAATTATTTTTCTATATCCATAGTCAAATTGCACAAATAGGATTTACAATACGTCTCATTATACCTTTCTATACATTTTTGGACGATCTCAATAGCTTCCTGTCTGTTCTGAACATCGTCTATGACTGTTTCCTTATGCTCAAGGTTTTTATAGACGGTAAAAAAGTGCTTCATTTCGTCGAAGATATGGCTTGGCAGCTCCGAAATGTCGTCAATATGGTTATAAGTAGGATCGTTTACCGGGACACAGATTATTTTTTCATCGTTCGCTCCGTTATCAAGCATCTTAATGACTCCTATTGGAGCGCATTCCACCAAAGACATAGGCACAAGGGTTTCGGAACAGATAAGCAAAACATCCAGCGGGTCCCCGTCCTCGGCATAGGTCCTTGGTATAAAGCCGTAATTTGCGGGATAGTGAGTAGAGGTATAAAGTATGCGGTCCATTTTAAGAAGGCCTGTTGTTTTATCAAGCTCATACTTTACCTTTGACCCCTTAGGGATCTCAATTACCGCCATAAAGCGATCTTTTTTGATTACCTTTGGTGAGATATCGTGCCAAACATTCATTCCTTTATTCCTCCTGACTTAAATACATACCTGCCTGTTCAAGAGCGCCGGGTATATCAAATACTGTTTCCCCTTCGATCTCCACCGTAGACAGACTACCAACATTATCATCGCTCAGCTGCTTCCAGAGGGTCTCAAAATCGCCCTTCTCCTTCACGCCCAGATCTTCAAGTTCCTTTGCAAAGCTATGGGGATCTTTCAGATACGCGGAAAACTCCTGATAATCCTCAAAGTATATCTCTTCCTCTGTGGCATTTGAACCAAAGCCGAAGCGGGCTGTCCCGTCGCTTGCCAAAAGCTCGCCGAATCGTTTTATTATAGCCTCAGCCACTGGCTTTGTACAATTATCAAGGTAGTAGGTCCGGTAACTGTCCTGCTGATCGGGAAGTTCAAGAAAAAAGAACACAGGCTCTTTTACCACTTTGACAAAAGCTCTTGCTGCGGGCAGTATCAGCGGAGCGCTAAGAATACCTTTTACATCCTCTCCCTGAACAGAAAAAGCAGATCTTACCTTCCCCGTCCTGCGAAGGCTCACTCCCTGGCATAAAACAAAGATTTCATCCATTGTAAATTTCCTTTTTAATTACGAATTAAGGCACTCCGTAAAGAAGTGCCTTAATATTATTTTGCTTTGTGCTTGTTTTTTCAAGCCTTGATGATATTACTCATCCTTCTTTTTCATAACAGCCAGAACAGAAACTGCTGCCAGAAGCGCTGCTGCTGCAAATGTGGAACCTGCAAAACCTGTATTAGGTGTATTGTCTCCGTCCTCATCGCCGCCGGAAGGCTTCTTGCCCTTGTTGCTGTCGTTATCACCGTCGTTGTCACCGCCGGAAGGCTTGTTGCCCTTGTTGCTGTCGTTATCTCCGTCGTTGTCACCGCCGGAAGGCTTATTGCCCTTGCTGCTGTCATTATCACCGTCGTTGTCGCCGCCGGAAGGCTTGCTGCTGTCATCAGAAGGCTTGCTGTCATCATCATCAGGATTTTCGTCCTCGTCAGAAGGTGTTGACTTCTTAGCGTCGCAGATAGTAAATGTATTTTCGCTGTATACTACGCCGCCCTTGTTCTGGTCAACCTTATCCTTTGAATCAACTGTATTTGTTGTGGAAGTGATCTGTCCGTTCTTGATCGTAAATGTTACTGAGCTTGGGATGATCTCGTACTTGTTGCCCTGTGCATCTACGATCTCCTTGCCCTCTGCTGCTGTCTCGGTAAGGGTATATGTGCCGTCTTCAAGCTCAACCTCAAATCCGGTCTCTGTTTTGCTTGTAACAACTTCCTTTACAACTGTGTTGTTGGAATCAACTATCTTCAGAACTGCATTTTCAATTACTGCATCGCCTGTGATAGCCTTCTTGTCTACCTTTACCTTCAGCTTTTCGGGAACTACGACCTTCTTTGCATCGCAGATCGTAAAGGTTGTGCCTTCACGTACTACGCCGCCCTTATTCTGATCAACCTTATCCTTTGAATCAACTGTATTTGTTGTTGAGGTGATCTGTCCGTTCACGATCGTAAATGTTACTGAGCTTGGGATGATCTCGTACTTGTTGCCCTGTGCATCTACGATATCCTTGCCCTCTGCTGCTGTCTCGGTAAGGGTATATGTGCCGTCTTCAAGCTCAACCTCAAATCCGGTCTCTGTTTTGCTTGTAACAACTTCCTTTAAAACTGTGTTGTTGGAATCAACTATCTTCAGAACTGCATTTTCAATTACTGCATCTCCTGTGATAGCCTTCTTGTCTACCTTTACCTTCAGCTTATCGGGTACTGTGACCTTCTTAGCGTCACAGATCGTAAAGGTTGTGCCTTCACGTACTACGCCGCCCTTATTCTGATCAACCTTATCCTTTGAATCAACTGTATTTGTTGTGGAAGTGATCTGTCCGTTCTCGATCGTAAATGTTACTGAGCTTGGGATGATCTCGTACTTGTTGCCCTGTGCATCTACGATATCCTTGCCCTCTGCTGCTGTCTCGGTAAGGGTATATGTGCCGTCTTCAAGCTCAACTTCAAATCCGGTCTCTGTTTTGCTTGTAACAACTTCCTTTACAACCGTGTTGTTGGAATCAACTATCTTCAGAACTGCATTTTCAATTACTGCATCTCCTGTGATAGCCTTCTTGTCTACCTTCACTTTCAGCTTTTCGGGAACTACGACCTTCTTTGCATCGCAGATCGTAAAGGTTGTGCCTTCACGTACTACGCCGCCCTTGTTCTGGTCAACCTTATCCTTTGAATCAACTGTATTTGTTGTTGAAGTGATCTGTCCGTTCTCGATGGTGAATTTAACTGAGCTTGGGATGATCTCGTACTTGTTGCCCTGTGCATCAACTATGTCCTTACCTTCTACAGCTTCCTCAGTAAGGGTATATGTGCCGTCTTCGAGCTCAACCTCAAAGCTCTTATCTGTTTTGGTAGTAATAAGCTCGCCCTTGACAACGTTATTGGAATCTACTATCTTCAGGTGTGCATTTTCAATAACTGCCTCACCTGTTACGGCTGTCTTGTCTACCTTTACCTTCAGCTTTTCGGGAACCACAACCTTCTTAGCGTCACAGATCGTAAATGTATTTTCGCTGTATACTACGCCGCCCTTGTTCTGGTCAACCTTATCCTTTGAATCAACTGTATTTGTTGTGGAAGTGATCTGTCCGTTCACGATCGTAAATGTAACTGAGCTTGGGATGATCTCGTACTTGTTGCCCTGTGCATCTACGATCTCCTTGCCCTCTGCTGCTGTCTCGGTAAGGGTATATGTGCCGTCTTCAAGCTCAGCCTCAAGTCCGGTCTTTGTTTTGCTTGTAACAACTTCCTTTACAACTATGTTGTTGGAATCAACTATCTTCAGGTGTGCATTTTCAATTACTGCATCTCCTGTGATAGCCTTCTTGTCTACCTTTACTTTCAGCTTTTCGGGAACTACGACCTTCTTTGCATCACAGATCTCGATGGTGGTTCCGTTCTTGTAGAAGTAACCTGTGGTTGCATTGCTTTCATAAGTGGTCTTTGCACCTGTTGCGGTTACTGTGCCGTTGTTTACCTCAAAGGTGAGAGTTGTTTCGATGATATCGTACTTGTTTCCTGCTGCATCAACTACGCTGTCGCCGCTTTCTCTAAGTACATACTTGCCGTTTGCAAGTGCAAGCTCGAATACTGATCCTGCATCCTTGCTGGATACTGCTCCATTTACTCTCTCGCCGATGCCGCCTTCCTGGGTTGCATCGTACTTGTAAACTGTAAGTGTTGCTCCTGCAAGCTCTTCCTGTCCGGTGATGTCCTTCTTGTTGAACTTAACAGGTGTTTTCTTTGCAGCATCGCAGATAGTAAGTGTAGTATCACGTATGCCTACATTCTTTGCTACTGCAAATCCTGTTTCAGCTGAATTATCCGAATCAAAATCAGTCTTGCTGTTGTTTGATGTTATTGCAATGTTTCCGTCCTTGTCGATGGAGAACTTGACTGCTGTATTGAGTATTTCGTACTCCCAGTTGTTCTTATCGGTTACCTTATCGCCAGACTCCTCCAGGATATAGTCGCCCTCCTGGAGCTGTACTGTCCATTTAGCACTTCCGTCGGAAGTCCAAGGATTGTACGGATCTATAACCTTAGCGCCCTTTGTTCCGTCTGCCTTTGCATAGAACAGGGTAAGGGTTGCGCCTGCAAGCTCTTCATTGCCTGTAACATCGGTCTTGCTGATCTTTACGCTGGTCTTTGGCTTGATTGCATCGCAGATAGTAAGTGTTGCTTCACGATCAGCTGTATTCTTTGCTACTGCAAATCCTGTTTCTGAGGAATTATCCTTATCAAAATCAGTCTTGCTGTTGTTGGATGTTACTGTGATATTTCCGTCCTTGTCGATTGTGAACGCTACTGCTGAATTGAGTATATCGTACTCCCAGTTGTTCTTATCGGTTACCTTAGTGCCTGACTCTTCAAGGATATACTTGCCTTCCTGGAGCTGTACTGTCCATTTTGCTCTTCCGTCGGAAGTCCAAGGATTGTTTGCATCTACAACCTTATCGCCCTTTGTTCCGTCTGCCTTTGCATAGTACAGAGTAAGGGTTGCTCCTGCAAGTTCTTCACTGCCTGTAACATCAGTCTTGCTGATAGTTACAGCGGTCTTTGGCTTAATTGCATCACAAACTGTGAAGGTAGTTCCGCTGTATACTACGCCGCCCTTGTTCTGGTCAACCTTATCCTTGGAAGCAACTGTATCTGTTGTTGATTTGATCTGTCCGTTCTCGATGGTGAATGTAACCGAGCTTGGGATAACCTTATACTTGTTGCCCTGTGCATCAACGATGTCCTTACCTTCTACAGCTTCCTCAGTAAGGGTATAGGTGCCGTCTTCAAGCTCAACCTCAAAGCTCTTATCTGTTTTGGTGGTAATAAGCTCGCCCTTGACAACGTTATTGGAATCTACTATCTTCAGGTGTGCATTTTCAATAACTGCCTCACCTGTTACGGCTGTCTTGTCTACCTTTACCTTCAGCTTTTCGGGAACCACAACCTTCTTAGCGTCACAGATCGTAAATGTATTTTCGCTGTATACTACGCCGCCCTTGTTCTGGTCAACCTTATCCTTTGAATCAACTGTATTTGTTGTGGAAGTGATCTGTCCGTTCACGATCGTAAATGTAACTGAGCTTGGGATGATCTCGTACTTGTTGCCCTGTGCATCTACGATCTCCTTGCCCTCTGCTGCTGTCTCGGTAAGGGTATATGTGCCGTCTTCAAGCTCAGCCTCAAGTCCGGTCTTTGTTTTGCTTGTAACAACTTCCTTTACAACTATGTTGTTGGAATCAACTATCTTCAGGTGTGCATTTTCAATTACTGCATCTCCTGTGATAGCCTTCTTGTCTACCTTTACTTTCAGCTTTTCGGGAACTACGACCTTCTTTGCATCACAGATCTCGATGGTGGTTCCGTTCTTGTAGAAGTAACCTGTGGTTGCATTGCTTTCATAAGTGGTCTTTGCACCTGTTGCGGTTACTGTGCCGTTGTTTACCTCAAAGGTGAGAGTTGTTTCGATGATATCGTACTTGTTTCCTGCTGCATCAACTACGCTGTCGCCGCTTTCTCTAAGTACATACTTGCCGTTTGCAAGTGCAAGCTCGAATACTGATCCTGCATCCTTGCTGGATACTGCTCCATTTACTCTCTCGCCGATGCCGCCTTCCTGGGTTGCATCGTACTTGTAAACTGTAAGTGTTGCTCCTGCAAGCTCTTCCTGTCCGGTGATGTCCTTCTTGTTGAACTTAACAGGTGTTTTCTTTGCAGCATCGCAGATAGTAAGTGTAGTATCACGTATGCCTACATTCTTTGCTACTGCAAATCCTGTTTCAGCTGAATTATCCGAATCAAAATCAGTCTTGCTGTTGTTTGATGTTACAGTGATCTTTCCGTCCTCACCGATAGTGAACGCTACTGCTGAATTGAGTACATCATACTCCCAGTTGTTCTTATCGGTTACCTTAGTGCCTGACTCTTCAAGGATATACTTGCCTTCCTGGAGCTGTACTGTCCATTTTGCTCTTCCGTCGGAAGTCCAAGGATTGTTCGGATTTGTAACCTGAGCACCCTTTGTTCCGTCCTCATTTGCATAGAACAGGGTAAGGGTTGCGTCTTTAAGCTCTTCATTGCCTGTAACATCGGTCTTGCTGATAGTTACAGCGGTCTTTGGCTTAATTGCGTCGCAAACGTGGAATGTTGTTCCGTCAGCAAATACTCCGCCGTTCTCGCCAAGTTCGTCCTTGGAAGCCTTAGCCTCGGTTTCTGTTACTGTGCCGTTTAAAACGGTAAACTTAACTTCGCTTGGTATGATGTTATACTTGTCGCCGTTTTCGTCGGTGATATCCAAAGGTTGGCCGCTTTTATCCTTTGCAGCCTCTTCGTGGATAGTATACTCGCCGTCCTCAAGGGCAACGGTAAACTTATCCTCTGCTGCATTTCCAACTGTAGTGATATCAGCGCCGGGAACGATATTTCTGTTGCTGTCGGTAAGCCACAGACGAGCGTTCTTAATAGTATGCTCCCCTGTTACAGCCTGCTTGTCAACGGTGATGTTGGTGGTGTTTGCAGCGTCGCACATAATAAAGTACGGCTCGTTTTTATCAGCCAACTTTGTAAGAACCAGACCACCGTTAGCCTTTTCGTCAGCAGTAAAGCTGTCAACGCTTGCCTTTGCGCCGGTGCACTCAACAGTGCCGTCTGCCTTAACTTCAAACTTAAACTCTGTGGTAATTACCTTATAGGTCTTACCGGACTCAGAAGGTGCCTGGCCTTCCTTGGTTGCCTTTTCCACAAGCACATATTTGCCTGCTTCAAGCATAAAGGTTCCTCTGGAGCCTTCACGTGCTGTGGAGTCGTAATGAGCAACCTCGTCTCTGTCCGCAGCATTCGGGGTATCCGTATAAACGGTAAGAGTTGCGTCTGCAACTTCTTTCTGACCTGTGATATCAGTCTTGCTGATGTAAACAGGGTAAGTAACAGGTCCGCCAGCCTGTGCGTCTCTTATAGTAATGGTATTATTTGTGTCGGTATATTTAATAGTACCGTTATCCTCGGAAACATCCTTTGAAACCTTGGTGATCTTGCCGTTTGTGATCTCAAAGTCGAAAGAGGAAGTAACCACCTTATACTCTTTGCCGCCGGATCTAAACGTTGTGCCGGTTTCCTTGAGGGTGAAGTCACCGTCTCTAAGTGTGAGCGTCTTCTGTGAAGTACCGGAAGTCCACTTCAAGCCGGTAATCATTCCTGTTGCCTCGTCGGTAATTTTCTGTGCGAAAGAATTCTTTTCAGCCAGGTATATCCACTCTGATTCAGGAAGATTTTTGCTTGTAAGCTCGAGCTGTGCATTTTCAAGCTCATCATCGCCTGTTATAGCCTTCTTGGAAACATTAACCGATATCTGTTCAGGTTTCTTATACTTCTCGAGTTCGTCATATGGGAAATGCCACTCACCGGAAGTATTCTCAAAGTAGCCCGCAGTCACAAGCCAGCCTGTGCTTGTACCGCCGAGTTTTGTTACGGAATTGCTCTTTGGAATAAGGAAGATACCGGCTGTATTTGTGATAGCAGCCTCAGTAGCACCTGAAAGATTCCATACAACGCTTCTCATTACATGCTTGTTGAGCCAATCGTTCTGCTCTCCGCCTTCAACGCCTGCGATTTTTTGGCTCTCTTTTGTGCCACCTTCAACACCGTCAACGACGAGATTAAGTTCTCTGACACCAACATTTGCCTTTGTAGAATTAAAGACAATAAGCTGACCATCTTTTTTCTTGATAGTCATTGCTGCACTTCCGCCTATGTCACCATTTGCAGCTGTCATAACATCTGCGTCAATGTAGATAGTTGCATCGTCGGGATAATCAGTAGTATCAACTTCCCATTTTGTGCCTATCTTTATAGGTGTATAGTTTGCAGGCTTTGAAGCAAGTCTTGCAGACATTCCCTGCATCTGCTGGATTATAGGATTAACCACTTCATCCGACATCCGCTTAGAACTATAAGTCTTGTTATCAACAGTCACATGATCCCTGCTGATCTTGAGTCTGTTCGTCTGGGTATCACCAACAACATCAGGAATATAAGTATCATCATTAGGAATATAAAGTACAGCTCCTGTATCAGCATCAGGACCCATAACTTCCTTCTGCTGATGCGATGCACCTATGTCCATCTGCATTTTATTGGCAGCCGATGTATCAGTCGGAGTATCCAGGTTTGCAAAGTTTGCAACATAGATCTCACCTGCCGAAGGCTTTGAAAGGTCGGGGTCAAAATTGCCGCTGGCACTGAAATAATTAGCAGCAAAATTGCTCTGGAAGTGACCCTTCTGTCTGAATCTGTCAGCGGTTATACCAAATGAGATGCCGCTTCCGAGGATCTCCTTAAAGGTATAGTTATCAGATTCATCCATTTTTTCAAAATTGATAGTCTCATAGTATGTAACAAGCGTATCATTATTAGACGGTTTTTCCGGTTCGCTGGACTGACCTCTTATAACAATCTTCTGACCTTTTGCAAAATCGCCTGTTTTAAGCTCGGTGCATTCACTTCCCGAAATAAGGTTGCCCAGATCTCTTTCTTTGTTCGCCTTAAAGAGCTTGACAGTAGTGCTCTTTTCGCCGCCATTATACTGCTCATTCTGATCTGGTTTGCTCTGTCCTTCCTTTATCCAGTTGCGATTATCCTTGTTCTGTACCGGCATAACTACATCATCATTATTAGCAGTTAACCGACTATAGAAATACGTTTTATCACCGTTTGTGTGTACCGTTTCAACGAGAACGTAATAATATTCATCTTCTGTTATCGTTGTTTCCTTGCTGAAATTAACATTTACATAAAATTCAACATGGCGTTTTTTGAATATAACATTCGTAGTGTCTCCATCAGTGGAGCTTGACGGAACAAAGCCCGTGAACGAATCTGCTGAATACTCTGCGTAATCATACCAGCCATTGTAGCTACCGGATCTTGGATTAACAAGATTCGTCGGCTCAATGTTAAACGATCCGTCAGGATTTCTCGGGCAATACGGATTTGAACCCCAGTACCGATAAACACGTCCTACAAATACCGTGTTTGCACATTCGGGAGATGTTTTCGTTACTTTCGGATCGTCTTCTTGTCTGTCAGGATTATCAAAATCATGATCGTTCAGACGAAACTCACTAAATGTAACTGTAGAGTGTGAATTTGTCTGCGGGTAGATCTCCTTGCACTCCCACGCAACGATATTCGCATCATTGGCAACGGTAAGAGCCGGACTTGCATTCTCCTTTACCAAGGCACCAAGCACGAAATATCTCATACCATTTTCATGACCGTCATACACCGTCTCTTCTTCACGATCTTTGAAATCAACATTGACCGTAAAGTCGCCGTTTTCTGCGCTTGCAAAAAGGTCTTCAAAAACCTTGTCGCTGAAGCAGATCGACAGAGCCATTGCAGTCGCTACGAAGCCACTGAGCAATCGCTTGAACAATGATCTCTTTTTCATAATTCGCCTCTCCTTTTCACAAAAAATTTTGTCATAATTCCATATTCTTACACACGCATAGTGACAATTGCCGAGTGTAATAATATCTTAACTAATTATACAATATCGCACGAAAACTGTCAACGTTTTATCCGTAGGTATATTTCACGAATATGCGCCATTTTCTTTGTGCAAAAAGATAGTATAAGTAAAGCCTGTTTAACAAAAACAACAGCCGTTCCAAACTGCGTTGAAAGGCTGTTGTGTAAAAGGCATGATATCAATTCACGATTTATTTAATTTTACTCAATCGTTTTCGCTTACTGCACCCGGATATTGTTTATATAATTTATGCCTGCATCGGAGCAGATCAAAGAGATCGCTCCTGCGAAAAGAAGGTCTGTACAGCCCACTTTACGGCAGAAATCAACTCCGTTTATGTTGAAATATCTGTAATCGCAGACATATATCTTTGAAAAGCTGTTGGTAAGGAACGGTATCATTGCGTTGCCGTAGCTGTTTTTGAACACCACCAGCACACGGTTGTTGGTGCATGGGGTCTTGATCTCCACGATCTCGGAGTCCTGACCCAGGAAGGACAGGTAACAGTTGCTTCCCTCCATGCCGTCATAGAAAAGCCCGCTCTTATCGGTGCCGTAAGGCTCAAACTTATTGGCAAAGCTCGTATCATAGTACGTGCAGGACACCTGGTCGATATTTTTCGGCTTGAAATAGGTAAATGTATCCGGGTTATTCTTTATTCCCTGGTCATAGTCCGAGTAGGTGTAGAAGGTCCCCAAAAAGCCCTCCTTGGTGATCTTGTCGTACTGGTCAAGGCTTGGATAATCCACCTGTGCGGCCTCGGCAAACACCTGTGTGCCGTAATACGCTCCCAAAGGCAGCCAGTGGTGGTCGGTACGGGCATATATATCCTCGTTCATATGCTTTGCAAGGTTGTTTACGCAGTTTATGCCCACAACGCCTTTAAGGTTGCCGTTGATGTTCTTGATGTTCTCGTTCTGGTCGCTGCCCTGATCTTTCATATTGCTGGGCAGATAGAATGCGCTGGACAAAGGACAAGGCATGGAATATACATTGACGCTGTCCCCAAGATCCGCCTTCCACTTATTGAGCGCCTCGGCAAAGCGTTTTCCCATTTCAAAGTTCACATAGGAAACAGACAAACCTCTTGTCTCTTTTCCGCTGCCGTAGACGATAATATTACCAAGCATTTTACCCTCGTTGGTGTTTTCGGGTATTTTCACCACCTCGTCCTTTTTGGTATTGGACTTCTGGCTGCTGCTTTCCGAGGAAGAGCCGCCCTCCTTTTGTGATTCCGGCGCTGCGGTGGTGGTGACGGGGGCAGTATTTATGCTGACTTTTGTGGTGGTAACCGATTTTTCGTCAAACTTTTCCTGCTCGACCTTTTTAAGGGTACCGTTTATCTTTACATCTCCGATATTGAATCCAAAAAGGTTGGTAAAGCCTGCGCTGACGTTTTTAAATCTTTCTCTCCCCGGTATCGTATCGGTAAAATAGGTGGTTATGCCGTTTGTAAATTCCCCGCTGAAAAGGGATGAAAAAGAGAACTTAGGAAACTCTGCCAACTTGCGCTTTTCCGATTCGCTTTCCTTTTCACGCTTACCCAGAACGGTAAGCACCAGTAATATTGCCGCTATAACAAATATCGCTCCCAGGCATACAGAGGCGTTAAAGAACTCAAGATCCTTCTGTGCCCTTGCCACTGCCAAAGGTACGGGCTTTTCCCCGCTATTCCCCCGGTCATCCGGCTCCGGAGCTTTTTTCATGACAGCAGCCGCTGCTCTTCGTGAAGGAGGGGCTGCTTTGGGGCGGTTCTCCTCCCTTTCGGAGGCAGGAACCATAGTCGGTCTTTTCCGTTTGCTCTTTTCGGGAGTATGTCTGTAAAGAGGCTCTCCCTCCTCGTCAAAGAATCTTTCGTTTCTCAGCTTATGGACGGGTGGAGTCTGAGCTGCCGGACTCATGGCTCTTGTTCTTTGCGCCTGAGCCAACCTTTGTCTGCTCACATGGGTATCCACAGCGGCATTTGCCTTGGGTCTGCGGCTGAGGTTCCTGCGCTGATCGGGGAGTTTTCTCTCCACGGAATAGTCGTTGATAAAGGGCATGATAACATCGTCGTAATTCTTCGGCGTGCTTTCAAACTCCATTTTCTCGCTGCGTGAATCACTTATCACCGGGTTGGAAACAAAGGCTGCATAGTAAGAATCGTCGCTTTGGGCAGACTTTGCCTGCTTTGGCTCCTCCCTTTTGGGCTGGTGATCTTTCTTTTCAGGAGCTTGCGGCTCATCATCGTCAAGCCATATACTTTTCTCCGGCTTCAAAAGCGGTTCGTCCGTCCAGATAGAGGTGCTCAAAGCCTTTCTTTTAGCCTTTATCTGCTCCACCATCTTATCATATTCATCCTTATGGGGGCTTTCATAGCCGCCCGTCGGTCTGTTATTGTTATCCATAAATTACCACCTGTCAGAACTTGAAATAAAGGAACGGATTGTTTGTTGTATTCACAAGCATCATACTGCTCATGAACAATATGCCAAGGTTCAGTGCGATGCCTGCCATACCCACGGCTTTTGTCCAGCTTGCGGACACACACAGGGATTTTTTGAGCTTGGGTATGATCGGCGTACAAAACAAAGCAGCTGCAAAGAACAGCCATATATTCTGGGTAAACAGGCTGTTGGTGGAAAGGTCTGTAAAGCCCCCCGGCGCAAATCCGAAGATGGATTTGAAAAACCTTCCCAGGCTCTTGAAGTCCTCAAAGTAGAATATGCCCCAGCCTATGGACACAAGAACGATGGCGTAAAGGTGCTGCACAAAGGGCTTTGTATTTTCAAGCCATTTTCCGATAAGCAGCTTTTCGATCAGCAAAAGCACACCGAAATATGCGCCCCATATCATGAAGTTCCAGCTTGCGCCGTGCCAGAATCCTGTAAGCGACCAGACGATCATGATGTTTATGCACTGTCTTGTCTTTCCCTTTCTGTTTCCTCCCAAAGGGATATAAACGTAATCTCTGAACCATGTGGAAAGGGATATATGCCACCTTCTCCAGAACTCGGTTATGGACTTGCATACATAGGGATAAACGAAGTTTTCGTCAAAGTGGAAGCCGAATATCCGTCCCATTCCGATAGCCATATCCGAATATCCGGAAAAGTCAAAGTAGTACCACATAGCTATAAGTACCGCACCGTACCAGTTGCCAAGGACGGTGGATGAGGCTGCTGCGGCGTAGTCATCTGCGGCTTTTCCAAACAAAGCCGTAACGATCGAGCCAACGCTGTTGGCGAGTATGACTTTTTTGCCAAGTCCCAGTATTATCCTTGAAACGCCGTCGGAAACGTCCTTGAGCGTTGTCTTTCTGTGGTCTATCTCGTTGGCAATGGTAGAATATCTGACGATCGGTCCCGCAACCAGCTGCGGGAAAAGGGAAATATACAGCAAAAGCTTTGAATATTCCTTCTGCACAGCCACCTTCCGGCGGTATACGTCGATAACATAAGACAAAGTCTGGAAGGTATAAAAAGATATGCCTATGGGAAGGGTTATCTTCGGAACAGGCAGCGAAAGCCCGAACCAGTTATCTATATTGCTCATGAAAAAGCCGATATACTTAAACGCAAACAGCACTCCCAGGTCCCACACCGTGACCAGCGCCATAAACAGCTTTGCCTTTCCCGTGCCGGCATTTTTATCTATCGCCAGCGCCGCAAAGTAGTTTATCACCGATGATATCAGCAATATAAATACCCACTTGGGCTCGCCCCATGCATAAAAGACAAGTGAGAACACCACAAGCACAAGGTTGCGGTATTTTATTTTCTTTGTGGCAAAATAAAGAGCGAGGCAAAGGGGTAAAAAGAAATATACGAAAAACAGATCCGCAAAAATCACTCTACAAAACTCCCTACCGGTTTTTATTTATCCTTAATTGTATTTTTCTTACAGGCAAACGCCCTTGATACGCCTTCGAGGCGAAAGAAACGCTTTTGCCATACACAAAAAATTATATCATAAAGCACCCTTAAAGTCAATAGAAAAGTTAAAAAAACAGACAAAATAGTCCAAAAAAACTCCCCCTTCATCAGGGGGAGTCCATAAGATCAGTCCACTATGCTCTTTACTGGGGCGGATTCTGTTTCCAGGCGTTTTTTGCGCCTTTTTCGGATCATTCGCACCAAAGACAGCACCGCCAGGATCAGCAGTATCACGCTTACTGCGGCAGCAGGGTATAAGCGCAAAGCATACTCCTTATCCATATCCAGCAGATCAGCAGGCACGGCACGGTTTTCCAGCTCATGGCGTATGGTCCTTACGAACCAGCTTGCTGCCGAAAGATACATCACCGTACCGGCACAGTTCACCCCGAAGGCAATAATATATTTTTTCCAAAAAGCCAGTACTGCCGAAAAAATAATTACCCCTTCGCCTGCGCCTATAAACGCCGTGACCCATGCAGGGGGCGGAAAGTCGGAATACTGTCCGGATAGGCTCGCCGTCAGAGTTACACTGCCCCAGAACACCACCGAATAAAAGCACGCCCCTGCCATAAGTACCAACAGCCCCTTGACCCAGAGAGGCTCTTTTCCGGTTTTATTTATTTTTTGGGGTTTTTTTGATGTCTTGTCCGTTTTTGACATAATCGACCCTCACATATGGTTTAAACTGTTTACGAAAAAGATTATACCATATTTCACAAGTCAAATCAACCGGAAAAAAGTCATAAGGAATATAACGGAAGCAAAACCAAGTCAAATAATGTTTGTTTTTCCTTTTGCATTTTAAAAAAAGGTCAGCAAACAATAAAAACATCATCGGAAACGAAAGGAGCTTTAATCATATTATGTGCTGTTTTTTAAAAAAATTCGCCGCCGTTCTTGCAGCGGCGGCTTTTGCGGCAGTGGGACTGAGCGATCGTTTCGCCCATATGCCGGTGCAAAGGGACGAAATTGGCACCCGGGGACTTTTCACCGTATCGGTCAGACCCTGCGACAAGGATATAAAACCCTTAGCGGACAAGCCTGCCGGGGACAGAGGGCACATCTTTTTTTCCTCTATTCCCGTAACAGCAGCCGAGAGCCGCCTGGTCAAGCGTCCCATGCTTATTCCCTGCGGCGAGGCATTTGGTATAAAAATGATAACCGAAGGGGTGCTGGTGGTGGATCTTCAGCAGACTATGGGAAAGTGCGCTGCAAAGGACTGCGGCATTGAAAAGGGAGACGTTATCCTTCGGGCAGGAGGGGAAAAGATCGGCTGCAGCGACGATCTTGACCGTATGATAAACAAACACGCAAAAGACGGCTGCCGGATCACCTATCGCCGTGAGGGCAAGGAAAACACGGTAACGCTGTACCCCGATCTGATAGGCGGGGAGTACCGTGCAGGCATGTGGGTGAGAGATTCCTCGGCAGGCATAGGAACAATGACTTTTTACGAGCAGTCAACAGGCTGCTTCGGAGGGCTGGGGCACCCCATATGCGATGCGGATATAAAAACTCCCCTGCCCCTTTCAAAAGGAAGAACAGGAGAGATACGGCTTAACAAGCCTGTAAGATCCACAAAAGGCTCCCCCGGGTGGCTGACAGGCGATTTTGTAAGTTCTTCCGGGACGGGGATAATATACAAAAACTGCGACAGCGGTGTTTTCGGCACACTTTACTCTCCCCCGAAAAGCCAAAACCAACCAATACCCCTTGGATACAGCAGCGAGATCGAGGAGGGAGATGCGGAAATATACACCAGCATCACCAACGAGGGAGCCAAAAAGTACAAGGTGCGTATAAGCAACATCTCGTCAGGGAAAAAGGGCGAAAAAGACTTTGATATACAAGTTACCGACCCCGCTCTTATCAGCAGCGCAGGAGGCATTCTTCAGGGAATGAGCGGTTCTCCGGTAATTCAAAACGGCAAACTTGTGGGAGCTGTCACCCATGTTCTTGTGGACGACCCCACCTGCGGCTACGGGATATTTGCGGAAAAAATGTATAACGAGCTTTCCGATCTGCCAAAAACGGCGGAGAATGCAGCATAGTCCCCGCCGGCAAAGCGCCCATGCGTGAAAGACACTTTTTACGTCACGAGCTGACAATGTCGAGAAGAGTAATTTCAAGCTGAAATATCATGATTAGAAATATTTTCTATCGTTATGTTGTGCATTGTGCTGTAAAAAGTCGCAATTTTACTGACGATTTATCCAAAAATCTATTGCATTTGAAATTTAATTGTGATATGCTTTAAACGTGGAAAACACATAAAGTTCTGAAAAGAACGAAAAAATACAATAAACTGCCGCCCAAGCTGCGGCAGTACATAGGAGGACTTATTATGACAGGCAAGATCAAGATACTTATAGGTGATGATTCGGCGCAGTACGGGATCTTCTGTGCATCTTCCCTTCGCTCGGTGGGCTTTTTTGTCATCACCAGACAAAAAGACGGAATGGTGATCTACGACGCCATCAAAAACGAACAGCCGGATGTGGTCATCATTGATGCGGTGATGCCGGGGCTTGACGGGATAGAGCTTATCAAGAAAATAATGGCATCAAGCTACAAAAAGCCAATGTTCATCGTAACCAGCGCATACGAAAACGCATTTATCGAAAACCAGGTCATGAACGCAGGAGCTTCGTATTTCATGCTCAAGCCCTTTGACGTTAAAATGCTGGGCGACAGGATAAAATCCATGCTGGACATTGATACGGATATAAACTCGGACAATGTACGCTCCCAGAAAAAGGGCAGCCCGAACCTGGAGATAATCGTAACGGATATTATCCACCAGATCGGTGTTCCCGCCCACATAAAGGGGTACCATTATCTGCGTGAGGCAATAATGGCATCGGTCAACGACAAAGAGATGCTGGAAAGCGTCACAAAGCTTTTGTACCCGGCGGTGGCAAAAAAGTTTTCCACCACCCCTTCAAGGGTGGAAAGAGCCATTCGCCACGCCATCGAGATCGCCTGGGACAGAGGAGATGTTGACACGCTCAACAGCTTTTTCGGCTATACCATAAACGTGGGCAAGGGCAAGCCCACAAACAGTGAATTTATAGCACTTATCACAGACAAGATATGTCTGAAATACAAGTCCCTTGTGGCTTGCTGAAACCACGCCCCCCTAATATTTTTACCTTGGTGCACATCCTGCAGGACTTTTATCCTCACGGTGTGCACCGCTTGCTTTTGTACTTTTCCCTCCCCGATGATTGACAATCGGTCCAAGGAGTGATATTATGATTTTTAAACCTGTGCTATATCTTTTATAAGGTGGTATGGTTATGACATCACTTTTAATACGTATCTTCATAAAACAGCCCGCAGATCTCAAAGACCCTGCCGTGCGGACAAAATGCGGTTTTGTCGGCTCGGCAACAGGCATAGCCCTCAACCTTGTTTTATTTATCGGAAAGTTCTTTGCAGGACTTTTTTCGGGAGCTATCTCGGTAACTGCCGATGCCTTCAACAACCTCTCCGATGCAGGCTCGTCGGTAATGTCCCTGGTGGGGTTTTACATAGCCTCTCTCCCTGCGGACAAAGAACACCCTTACGGTCACGGCAGAATGGAATACGTTTCAGGGCTTGTGATATCCTTTGTTATAATGCTTATGGGGGTGGAGCTTGCCCACTCCTCCGGAGAAAAGATACTTCACCCTTCCCAGATCCGTTTTTCATACCTGACCCTTGGGATCCTTGCAGCCTCGGTGCTTTTTAAGCTCTGGATGGCTCTTTTCTACCGAAAGCTGGGCAAAATGATAGACTCCACCTCTCTTCGGGCAGCTTCCACAGACTCTCTTTCCGACTGTGCCTCCACAGGTGCGGTAATTGCCGCAATGCTGATATTGAAGCTGACCGGTCTGAACATCGACGGATACATAGGTGCTGCGGTAGCGGTCTTTATTATCATCAGCGGTATAAGGACCTTTAAAGAAAGCCTTACCCCCATACTCGGGGCAAGACCCGACGAGGCGCTAATGGGGCAGATAAAGCAAAGTGTTCTGGAGTTTGACCAGGTCCTTGGGGTGCATGATATCCTGATGCATGATTACGGTGTGGGCAATCTTATCGTTTCCCTGCACGCTGAGATACCTGCTAAGATGAGCCTTATGGACGCTCACAGACTTATCGACAGCATTGAAGAAAAAATAAGCACCAATCACGGCTGCATTGTCACCATACATATGGACCCGGTGGAGATAGATGATCCTCGGACAGCCCAACTGCGGCAGATCGTCGAGGATCATCTTAAAAAGCAGGACACAAAAATGTCTGTGCACGATTTCAGGGTCGTGGATCACGCAGACAAAACAGAGCTGATATTTGACGTTGTGGTCCCCTTTGATGCTAAGATAACCAAGTGGGAGCTTTCCCAGAGCCTGAACAAAGCGGTAAAGGAAATAGACCAAAGGTATATCTGCAAAATTACCGTAGACAAAGATTACGGTGAGTAAAAATAAAAAATGTATCACTGCCCCTTCCGAAAAACAGGCAATGATACATTTTTTTGGACAATTGAAAAGTCCGCAAAAGCCCACAGCTATTGACTTATGCTTAAAACGTCAAAAATATTTGTTCATTTTTGTGCAACATTTATATCAAACTCTCTTGACAAACACCATATATTGTGTTATTATAATTTTACATTCACAAAATGTACCGAAATTTTGGAGAGAGGTTGTTAAAAATGGTTAATGTAAACGTTATCAACGGACAGCTTTCACAGGCGGAGATCAACGCATATATAAACAGAGCGCATGAACTCTACCCTGAGAAGGTAATCGAGTCTATTGATCTTAAGCTGGACGGCGACTTTGTAGATGTTGATTATCATTTTGCTGATGTTCCTTTCCAGAGGATCAGAAGGATCACCGGATACCTCGTTGGTACACTGGACAGGTTCAACAACGCAAAGCGTGCAGAGGTTCAGGACAGAGTTAAACACGGCGTTACAGATAACAGGATAACACAGAGTGTACGGGCAAGCTGATAATAAACGCAATAAAGCAGGACGGATAATTCGCCCTGCTTTTATTTTTTTTGCACTTTCCGGTCTGCGCCGGATATGATGCGACTGCTAAAAAGGCATAAAAAAACCGCCGTGAAAACGACGGTCTTTATTTTTATATCTGTGTAATCAGCCGGGATCAGGAATTAAAGCTCAACCTTGAAATCCTCTGCGCCCTTACCGTTTACGGTATAGTAAGCTGCATTGTCCTCAGGCTTTACATATACGCATACGTTGTTTGCGCTCTTATGTCCCTTTGCCTTGTAATCAGCCTTGCAAGCCTCAACAAGTGCCTTCATCTCGATATCCTTACCGTTGTACTGAAGAACAACGCTGTCGCCTGCTGGCTTCTTAGCTGCCGGCTTCTTTGCTGCTGTCTTCTTTGCAGGAGCCTTCTTAGCTGCCGGCTTCTTAGCTGCTGCCTTTGCAGGAGCCTTCTTCTCAGCTGCCTTTACTTCTTCAACTTTCTTTTCAACCTTTGCTGCATCTGTCTTTTTAACTGCCATTTTAAACACTCCTTATCTCAATTAGTAGATTACTTGTTTACAACTTCCTTAAGAGCCTTGCCTGCCTTGAATGCAGGAACCTTCTTAGCTGCGATGTGGATCTTCTTCTTGGTCTGTGGGTTGATGGAATCCTTAGCAGCTCTCTGTCTTACTTCAAAAGAACCGAAGCCGGAAATAGAAACCTTCTCGCCCTTTGCCAGTGTGTCTGTTACTGTGCCGATAACTGCCTCAAGAGCCTTTTCTGCGTCCTTTTTTGTATAGCCGCCCTTTTTAGCAATAGCACTGAGTAATTCTGCCTTTGTCATTTTGATTACCTCCGTTTTTTTCTTGGTTGGATCTTTTCTATGGTCATATTATATCCTATTTACGCACTTTTGTCAAACTTTACGGATATATTTGTAGCTTTACATAAAAATTTGCCGGAAGCTAAGCAAATTATTTGTGCTTATTCACAGAATATTTATAACAATCAGGCTGTTTTGTGCCCTTTTATGCCGTCCGATCGCATGATTTCCCCCTTAAATAGCCTAAAAAACCCTGTTGTGCAATATTACAGAATATTTTATAACTCTTTCATTTTATTCATTTAAAATTAACAGAACTGCCCTGCACCAATTTTTATCTGCAAAAAAAATAAAAGCTCTCTGACCTACGTCGGAAAGCTTTATCAAGCAATGAACAGGTATCAAATAATAAACTTCTTTGCCTTATTTACGATACTGCGGTCATTTTCATAGGCAAGCACCTTCCCTGCCAGGCCTATCTCCACCCACTTTATCTCCGCTATCTCGTCCTCCTGGGGGTGATAATCGGTATTCTTCGCTCTGCCGATAAAGTAGACCACATTTTTCTGTGTATCCTTTTTTGGTGAATAAGTAACGATCTCCCTGAAGGTGGTATCAAGGTTTACGTCGATACCCGTTTCCTCCATTATCTCTCTTTTGGCGGTCTCCTCCTCGGTCTCGCCCTCTTCAACATGGCCCTTGGGGAACGACCAATGCCCACTGTTAATATGCTTGATCAACAGGATTTCTGTGTTGCCGTGATATTTCCTATAAACAATGGCACCACAGGATTTTTCGTGCATCATCGTTGTTTTTGTCCTTTCGATAGATTTTGCGTACTGCTGTTATTGTGGTAATTATATCACATTTTCTCCCGTTTGTCTACCGATTATGAAAAAATATCTTATTTTTCTTTTACCTCCCCAAAACGGCAAAAAAATACCCCCCGATAAGGTCGGGGGGATCTTGAGATCTTATTATTCCTCTGTCTTGGACTCGATATACTTAACGATATCACCTACGGTCTTGATACCCTCGACCTCTTCGTCAGGGATCTCGATATCAAAGCTTTCCTCGATGCTCATTACAAGGTCTACAACGTCCAGAGAATCTGCACCCAGATCGTCCTGGATAGTAGCGTCCATTGTTACCTCTGCCTCGTCAGCATCAAGCTGCTCAACGATAATGCTCTTTACCTTATCAAATACCATTTTTAATTCCTCCGTTTCAATTTTCGCAGGATCACGGGTCTTTGCACCCTTATCCTGTTATCGACGATCGTGGGGGCTCTTTGAACTCTCCCACAATTCTAAACTTATTATAGCGTTCATTTACCAATTCGTCAAGCCCTTTTTTCAATTTTCTTTCAAGGGCTTTGGAAATATAGTCGCTGATGTTGTTTGCTGTCACATTCGGGTCGTTATGTGCACCTCCGGGAGCCTCCGGAATAATTGCGTCGCACACCCCCAGCCTGGTCAGATCCTTAGCGGTTATTTTCATTATGTCGCAGGCCTCTCGCTCCCTTGACGGATCCTTCCACAGGATACTTGCAAAGCCTCTTGGTGAGATCACCGAATAGATGGCATTTTCAAGCATCGCAAGCTCATCGCACACAGCAAGAGCCAGCGCTCCTCCCGAGCCTCCCTCTCCGAGCACGATGGAGATTATCGGGGTCCTCAGCGTCATAAGCTCCATAAGATTCTTGGCGATAGCCTCGCCCTGTCCTCTTTTTTCGGCATCCACTCCGCAGAACGCACCTGCGGTATCCACCAGACAGATGACCGGTCTGTGGAATTTCTCCGCCTGCTTGGCGAGTCTGAGGGCTTTGCGGTAGCCCTCCGGGTGGGGCATTCCGAAGTTGCACCTTTGGTTTTCCGCAAGGTCTCTTCCCTTAACCTGAGCAATGACCGTAACGGGGGTACCTTTAAAATAGGCTATACCGCCCATTATTGCCCCGTCGTCCCCAAAAAGCCTGTCCCCGTGCATCTCCATAAACCTGTCAAAAATGCGGGGGATATAGTCGTTTACGGTGGGTCTGCCTTTATGTCTTATAATATCCAGGCGCTGGCTGGCTGTAAGCTCGCTCATTTTGCAGCCACCTCCCCTGTATAATTATGCATTCTCAGTATATGAGAAAGCACCCTTCTCATTCTTTTCCTTTCCACTATCATATCCACAAAGCCGTTTTCAAGCATAAACTCTGCGGACTGGAAATCGTCGGGGAGTTTCTGATTTATAGTTCCCTCGATAACACGTCTGCCTGCAAAGCCGATAAGCACCTTTGGCTCGGCGATGATAATATCCCCCAAAGATGCAAACGACGCTGTCACACCGCCTGTGGTAGGGTCTGTCATAACGGCGATATAAAGCTGTCCTGCCTCATTGTGTCTTGCTACTGCGCCGCTGGTTTTTGCCATCTGCATAAGAGAAACTATGCCCTCCTGCATTCTTGCGCCTCCCGAAGCGGTGAAGGCAATAACAGGCAGCTTATGGGCTGTGGCATACTCAAAGGCTCTTGTTATCTTTTCTCCGACCACGCTTCCCATTGAAGCCATCATAAAGTTAGAATCCATTACTATTATAACGGTATCCTTATTATAGATCTTGGCCCTTCCTGTAAGGACGGCATCTTTCAGACCTGTTTTCTCACGCATGGCTATCTGTTTTTGTTCATAATCAGGGAAACCGATGGGGTTGCCGGAAATCATGTATCTGTCAAACTCTCTGAAGCTTCCCTTGTCAACGGTTATATCCAGTCTTTCCCTTGCGCTGAGCCTTGAATGGTAGTTACAGACAGGGCAGACTTTGCCGTTTTTGTTGAACTCATCGGAAAAGGTAACGTTTCTGCACCTGGGGCACTTGAACAGCAAGCCCTTGGGTATATCGGTCTTTTTCGTGTCGTCATCTGTCTTGTCGCCGTTGAACCTGACCTTGACCATTGAAAAAAGATCCTCAAGCATCTGCTATTACTCCTCTCCTGAACGTTTTAGAATATCTGTACGGTTAAGAAAACCGTTGTCATAGTTTCCGTCTATAAATTCCGGTGTTCTGATAAGCTTTAGCAGGAAGTCAACATTGGTGTTGACCCCTTCAACGATAAACTCGCTAAGAGCCCACCTCATCTTTGCGATAGCTTCCTGTCTGTCCTTGCCGTAAACTATCAGCTTTCCTATCATGGAATCGTAATATGGCGGGATATCGTAGCCCTGGTATACCGCCGTGTCAACTCTTACACCGAAGCCTCCGGGAATAAAAAGCGATCTTATGGTCCCCGGTGAAGGTCTGAATCCCTGCTCGGGGTTCTCGGCATTTATCCGGCACTCGATGGCATGACCTTTTATCTGCACATCTTCCTGCTTTATGCTAAGGTGTTCACCCTGAGCGATAAGCAGCTGCTGCTTTACCAGGTCTATCCCTGTTACCTGCTCGGTTATAGGGTGCTCCACCTGTATACGGGTATTCATTTCCATGAAATAAAAATTTCCGTCCTTATCCACAAGAAACTCTATGGTACCCGCATTGCGGTATCCGCAGGCTCTTGCGGCGGTGCAGGCTGCTTTGCCCATTTTCTCACGCAGCTGTGGTGTCATAAAGCTTGCCGGGGAGGGCGCTTCTTCAAGGACCTTCTGATTGCGGCGCTGCATAGAGCAGTCACGCTCGCCTAAGTATATTACATCGCCGTAGTTGTCGGCAAGTATCTGGATCTCGATATGCTTGGGGTTGACGATGAATTTTTCCATATATACCTCGTCGTTCCCGAAACAGGTAAGTGCCTCCTGCTTTGCGGCGTTCATCTGCTTTTCAAGCTCGCTTTCGTCGTTGACTATCCTTATTCCTCTTCCGCCGCCTCCTGCGGAGGCCTTTATCAGTACAGGATACCCAAGCTCGTTTGCCAGCGTATAGGCAGCATAGATATTTGAGATCGCTCCGTCAGAGCCCATTATAACAGGGACTCCGTTTTCCTTCATAGTTTCCTTTGCCTGAGCCTTGTCCCCCAGCATCTCGATAGAGGGTGCACGGGGGCCGATAAAGGTTATACCGCACTTTTCACAGGTGCGTGCAAAGGAAGCGTTCTCCGACAAAAAGCCAAAGCCGGGGTGAACAGCATCTGCGCCTGTTATCTCGCAGGCAGCGATTATAGCCTTCATATTAAGGTAGCTGTCCTTGCTGGGTGCAGGACCTATGCACACCGCCTCGTCTGCTATCATGGTGTGCAGAGCGTTCTTGTCGGCAGTTGAATAGACAGCGACCGTATGGATGCCCAGCTCACGGCAGGCACGGATTATTCTCACAGCTATTTCGCCTCTGTTGGCGATAAGGACTTTCTTAAACATCATTCTTCTCCTTGAAGTTTGATTTTTTTCTGTTTACAATTGCATTGATAACTGCGGTAAGTATGATAGATGCGATGAAGAACAGGAATATAAAAAAGAACAAAGCCTTTACAGGTGTGTCATCTTCGGGATATGCTTTGGGGAAATACAGCGACATCAGTTTTTCGCTCGAAGCCATTATACACGCAACAAACGTACACATAGCTGCCCATATAAGCCACTGAAACAGCTTTGTTTTTCCTTTGTCATCTGTAAACTCAAACTTATTGCAAAATTTATTATAGACGATAGCGGGCAGCAAAGCGGGAACATTGAGCAATATGAGAAACAGCGGTAAAGCAATTATATTCTCGATCAGCTCTGTTTTTTCACTTATCACATTACCCGTAATTGCGGATATTGCAGCAGAGATAAGCTCGCTGAGCACAAGAGCCACTGCAAGACCGCCTGCGCTGCACAGGGCAGAAGCAAGCAAAAACAGCAATAGTTTTTTCTTATTGCTCATTTTTATCACCTTACTTAAATGCAAATGACATCTATCGGCATTGTTACTGTGAAATAAGCTTTATCACAGCATACTCGCTGAGCAGCTGAGGATAGTTCTTCTGAAAAGAATTCTCTCTGAACTCTTTTAGGCATCTCTCAGTCATTTTTATCTGTCGGGGACTTGTTCCCGATAGATAAAAATCATTAAAAGGTTTCTGAAAGGGGTTTGGGGAAAACTCTTCTCCAAAAGAGTTGTCCCCAGCTTCTCACCGAATACGCTGAGACAAATCTTACTTTATAGCAAAGGTTATCTCCGCTGAAACTGCTTTCTTTCCGCCCACGGTGGCTATTGCCTTGCCAACGCCGATAGGTCCTTTGACCTTAAGTATCTCCACCTCTATCTCAAGGGTGTCGCCGGGGACTACCTGCTGTCTGAACTTGCAGTTGTTTATACCTCCGAAAAAGCCTATCTTGCCCTTATTCTCGGGGAGCGAAAGCAGAGCTACCGCACCTGCCTGTGCACACATCTCCACCATCAGCACGCCGGGTGTTACCGGGTACTGTGGGAAATGTCCCTTGAACCAGAAATCGTCAGCCTTTATGTACTTTGTGGCCTTTACACGCTTGCCCACCTCAAGCTCGTTTATCTCGTCTATCAGCAGAAACGGGTCACGGTGAGGTATGACCTGCATGATCTGCTCTTTATTCATTATTACTGCCATTATTCCTGCTCCTGTACTTCCTGCTCCTCTTGCTCGGAGCTTTTTTCGTCAGTCTCTTCCGTTTGCTCGCCGTCACCGCTTTGCTTTGTCTTACTCTTTACAGGTCTTTTGAGCTTAGGCATTTTTGCATAGTCCGGGAAATAGATCATCATCATTGCACAGCAAACGATTGCCGGCAGAAATACAACATAACGCCACACCTCAAATTCAAGCTTGAATATCCAGTAGCCTGTTGAGGGTATATACAAAAACGAATACACGGTGCAAAGGATATAAAGAATATTTACCTTTTTTACTCTGAGAAGAAAGAATGCTGCTGCAAGGACAGTTTCGATACCAAGGGATATCCAGCCCGACACAGTATAATTCTTTTCTCCGTCGTTCATTACCACCGACAAGGGACCCAGCTTATAAAATACAGATGAGGGGCTTAAAAGCATCACCCATTTTATCAGCACGAACATTCCCCAGAGCATAAGACAGGTGGTCATCTTCTTTTTAACTTCGCTGTTCATTACTCTATCACCATCACAGTCTGATCGAAATCAACAGGGTCTCCGTCGCTTACCAGTATCTCCTTTACCACTCCGTCAAATTCGCTGAGCACCTCGTTCATCACCTTCATGGACTCGATAATAAAGATGGTCTCACCTTTTTTCACCCTTTTGCCCACTGTAACAAAAGGCTCTGCATCGGGTGAAGGTGCTGAATAAAAGGTTCCCACGATAGGGGCTTTAACGTTGTTGCCGGAGCTTTTCTCCTCCTTGTTCGCAGCCACAGCCGGTGCGGGAGCTGCCTGTACAGCAGCGGAAGCAGCCGGGGAAGCGCCTGCTGTAAGGCACACCTTTCCCTTTACGCTTATTCTTTTGTCGCCCTCTACTATGGTTATCTCGCCCAGATCGTTTGATTTTACCATTTCGGCAAGTTTCTTTACGATCTCAAGGTCAAAACCGGAGTTTTTCTCACTCATTTATCCACACCTCTTATCCTTCATATTTCTTTATGCATATGGTTGCGTTGTGTCCGCCAAAGCCCAGAGAGTTTGACAGCGCACCCTTTATATCCACATTCCTGTTAGAGTCTGTGGCGTAATCAAGATCGCACTCAGGGTCGGGGGTCGTATAATTTATGGTCCTGTGGACAAAGCCCTCTTTAACGGAAAGTGCTGTTACCACAGCCTCCATACCGCCTGCTGCACCAAGAAGGTGTCCGGTCATGGACTTGGTGGAGTTGATGACGGTCTTTCTTGCAGCCTCCTCGCCAAGAGCAAGCTTTATGGCGATAGTTTCGTACTTGTCGTTAAGCCCGGTAGATGTGCCGTGGGCGTTGATATAATTGACCTCCTCGGGCTTCAGGCCTGCCTCCTCATACGCTGTTTTCATAGCGTGTGCGGCTGCCTCGCCTGTAGGTGACGGACTTGTCATATGGTAAGCATCGCCTGTTGCGCCGTAGCCTGCGATCTCTGCGATGATATTTGCCCCTCGAGCCTTTGCGTGCTCATATTCTTCAAGGCAGAGCACACCGCAGCCCTCTCCCAGGACAAAGCCCTGTCTGTTAAGGTCAAAAGGCGTTGACGCCTTATTTATGTCTGTTGCTCTTGAAAGAGCGTGCATATTGTTGAAAGAGGAAAGAGAAAATCTTGAGATGCAAGCCTCTGTGCCTCCGCATATGGCAGCGTCAAGATAGCCGTCCTTTATTTTTCTGAAAGCCTCACCGATGGCGTGGGTGCCTGACGAACAGGCTGTGGTGGTACAGAAGTTATCCCCCTTGAACCCTGTTTTCATAGAAACGGTCCCCGCTGCCATATTGGCTATCATCATGGGGATAAAGAACACCGAGACCTTATCCGGCTTGGTCTGGAACTTCTTTACCTCTTCTTCCGTAAGCAGAAGTCCGCCTATGCCAACGCCTATCATAACACCCACTCTGTACGGGTCAAGGTCTTTAAGGTCTGTGCCTGCCATTGTGAGTGCCTGGAAGGTGGAGCACACAGCAAACTGTGTGAAGCGGTCCATTCTTCTTGCTTCTTTTTTATCTATATATTCCGACGGGTCAAAGCCCTTGACTGTCCCCACGTATTTAACGTCAAAATCACTTGCGTCAAACTGGTCTATGGGGCTTATCCCGTTCTTATTGGCTTTTATATTCTCCCAGAACTGCTGCACGTTGTTTCCCAGGGGGTTCACGGTGCCCAGCCCTGTAATAACTACTCTTCTCATTTGTCTGCTCCTTATCACATCATTATTCCGCCGGAGATCTCAATGACCTGACCTGTAACGTAGCCTGCGTCCTTTGAGGCAAGAAAAGAGATAACTCCTGCGATGTCGGACACCTCGCCAAAGCGTTTCATGGCTATCTGTCCAAGCATCATATTTTTCTGCTCATCGGTAAGCTTATCTGTCATCGGGGTCTTGATAAAGCCCGGTGCCACTGCGTTGCAGGTCACTCCCCTTGAGCCGAGCTCCTTAGCCACGGTCTTGGTCATGGCGATTATGGCACCCTTTGAAGCGGAATAGTTTATCTGTCCCGGGTTGCCGTAAACGCCTGCTACCGAGGCAAGGTTTATTATCCTTCCGGATTTTTGTCTCATCATTATATTTCCCACGAACTTGCACATATTAAACACGCTTTTCTGGTTCACGGCAATAACGGTATCATACTGCTCCTCGCTCATTCTTGCCATAAGTCCGTCACGGGTGATGCCTGCGTTATTTACCAGAACATCTATGGAGCCGAAACGTTCCTTGATCTCCTTGACGGTCTTTTCCACCTGTTCAAAGCTTGAAACGTCGCAGATAAACTTTTCGCACTCCACCCCCTGAGCCTTTATATCCTCAATAATAGTATTGTTTTCAAACATTGCCTCACTTATATCGTTAAGAGCGATGTTATAACCGTCCTTTGCCAGTCTTAAAGCCACTGCCGCACCTATGCCTCTTGCAGAGCCTGTTATAAGAGCTGTTGCCATTTTACTTTTCCTCCCCTATATTATTGTTTTTATTTCCCAAGCAGCTTTTCTGCCTGGGCAAACATTTCCTCTATGATCTCCTTTGCGGGCTTGACCTCTTTTATCATGCCTGCTATGGCACCGCAAAGGAAGGAGCCTTCTTCAAGATTTCCCTCCTGTACAGCTTTTCTCAGCGAGCCAAGGGTCAGCTGCTCAAACTCGTCAGGTGTCAGACTTCCGTCCTTTTCCCCCGATGCAAGTTTCTTTGTGAACTTTGTCCTTACATTTCTGCATGGGTGACCTGTATATCTTCCCGTTACGATGCTGTCGGTATCCTTTGCCTTTACCACAAGCTCTTTATAGGTGGGGTGTATCTGGCACTCCTGTGCCGCAAGGAACCTTGTTCCCACCTGGACTCCCTGGGCTCCCAGCATAAACGATGCTGCAACGCCTCTGCCGTCTGCGATACCGCCTGCGGCAATAACAGGTATCTCCACTGCATCCACCACCTGGGGCACAAGGCACATGGTGGTGTTCTCTCCGATATGTCCTCCCGACTCGGTACCCTCTGCTATAACAGCGTCTGCGCCGGCTCTTTCCATTCTCACGGCAAGCGCAACGGAAGGTACAACGGGTATCACCTTAACTCCTGCCTCTTTCCAGGCAGCCATATATTTTCCCGGGTTGCCTGCACCTGTTGTTACAACAGGCACCTTTTCTTCAATAACGAGCTTTGCAAGCTCCTCAGCATTGGGCGACATAAGCATTATGTTCACACCGAAAGGCTTATTCGTAAGCTCCTTGCATCTTCTTATCTGCTCACACAGGTAATCGATCGGTGCAGAGCCTCCTGCAATGATCCCAAGTCCCCCTGCGTTTGATACCGCTGCGGCAAGGGTGGACTCGGCTATCCACGCCATTCCCCCCTGGAATATGGGGTATTGTATACCAAGAAGCTGTGTTATCTGTGTTTTCATTTTTAATTTCCCCTTTTACTTGTCAATACTCAAAGATAGCTGCGCCATAGGTAAGTCCTCCGCCAAAGCCCACAAGGCACACCTTATCTCCACGCTTTATCTTTCCCTCACCGACTGCCTCGCAAAATGCGATGGGTATCGACGCAGACGAGGTGTTTCCGTATTGTGCTATGTACATCGGGAACTTATCCATCTCAACGTCAAGATTCTTTGCAGCGGTCTCGATGATCCTTATATTTGCCTGATGAGGAACGATAGCATCAAGCTCCTTTGGCTGCATCGATATCTTTTCACAAGCCTTCTCCACAGCCTCGGGCAGCGCCTTTACCGCAAACTTGTATACCTCTTTGCCGTTTTGATAAAGGAAATGCTCCTTTGTCTGGGGCATAGCCATATCAAATTCTTCGCTGTTTTTCCTGAAAGCGTTTTCCGCCCTCAAGCCCCTTGCTGCAAGAAACTGTGCTCCGTCGCCGTCTGCGCCGAGAAAGCTTGAATAAAGAGTGTTTTCCTTTTTTTCAAGCACAAATGCTGCTGCACCGTCACCGAAAAGCACACAGGTCGTCCTGTCGGTGTAATCCACAAACTTTGAAAGCTCCTCGGAAGCCACAAGAAGAACATATTTCAAATCATCCTGTGTCTGAAGATACCTCTTTGCCATATCAAAACCGTAAACAAATCCCGAGCAGGCACAGTTTACATCCATAGCCATACAGCCCTGTGCACCTATCTCTCTTTGTATAAGGCAGGAAAGGGACGGGGTGTAATAATCCGCCGTTACCGTTGTGGCAATGATAAGCCCGATATCCCCGGCGCTTATCCCGGCATTTTCGATGGCCTTGAGCGCTGCCTGTGCCCCCAGATAATACGTAGGCTCTCCGTTTGTTATATGACGCTGTTTGATACCTGTTCTCTGAGTTATCCACTCGTCGCTGGTCTCAACTATTTTTGTGAAATCTTCGTTTGTTGCAATAAGCTGCGGAACGTGCATTCCTATGCCTACCACATTGACTCCGCATACACTTTTCTCAGTCAATTTAAACTTACCTCCGTTTTTTTGCAAAAATATATTGTGAAACACAAAAAAATGTGTTATACTGTCTGTGGCGACGGGAAAAATTTGATAAAATAAGAAAATCAATTCATTTTAGCCCCTTAAACCGGGGTATAATCCTCTCACCAATACTAATTTATTATACTCTCTTTTGATTTTTTAATCAATAACAAATTGTGAACAACACCGTGCCTTTTTTAACTTTCGGGGAATTCTTTAACATAATTCCGCTGAAAATTAACGAAATATGTACTAATTTGAAATTCGGCGGCAATAGTTAAATGTTTTTAAGTTTGTAAACCTCTGCCGTCAGGTCAAGGCAGACACAAACCAACTTTATAAAATGTAAGGAGAAATAATATGTCTAAAACAATGCTTTTATTCTCAGGACAAGGCTCACAGTACGTTGGCATGGGCAAAGAGCTTTATGACAGCTCAAACAGCGCAAAGGCTGTTGCAAAGACTGCCTGTGAGGTACTTGGCAGAGACATTTGCAGCATAATGTTCAGCGGTCCGGAGCAGGAGCTGAACAAGACGGTGAACTCACAGCCGGCGATCATGCTTTGCTCGCTGATGGCGCTTGAATGTGCAAAGGAAAAGGGCTTAGAGTTTGACGGCGTGGCAGGTCACTCCCTGGGCGAATATGCCGCACTGGCTGCCTCGGGCGTGGTAAGCGTTCAGGACGGCTTCAGGCTTATAAAAGCCAGAGCCGAGGCAATGCAGAAGGCTGCCGACGAAAACGACGGTGCTATGTATGCTATTATCGGACCCACGGTGCAGGAGATAGAAACTGCCTGCGAAAATACCCAAGGGTACGTTGTCCCCGTAAACTATAACTCCCCCGTTCAGACGGTCATCGCAGGCGAAAGCGCTGCCGCAGAAGCAGCCGCAAAGCTCATAAGCGAAACAAGCAGTGCAAAGCGTGTGAAGGTGGTAAAGCTTAAAGTGTCAAGCGCTTTCCACTCAAAGCTTATGCAGACAGCCGCCGACGAGCTTTCGGAGTTTGCAAAGAAAATTGATTTCAAAACCGCCGAAAAGGAGTTTTACTCAAACGTCTCGGGCGAAAAACTGACAGATTTCTCGGCTATGCCAAAGCTGCTTGCAAAACACATCGTTTCCCCCGTTAAGTTCACAAGCGAGCTTGCCGCAATGCACAAGACAGGCTATACAGACTATATCGAGCTGGGACCCGGCAAGGTGCTCACAGGGCTTGTAAAAAAGACACTTGACGACGTGAGGGCTGTGAATGTGGAAAATGTTGAAACCCTCGCAAAAGCGTTTGAATAATAAATCAGAATTTATCGCAGCACCCTTGCGTGGCAGCTGGGGGAAACCCTTTTGGAGAAGGGTTATCCCCCAGACCCCCTTCCTAAACCTCTTAATGATTTTTACACATCGGGCATATTGCCCGATATGTAAAAATGACTGA
>Ga0256404_1002352_pt1 | contig 41966 bp, 41 predicted proteins | sample RumenRJG_01DNA_FD_185990 | JGI IMG/M metagenome (GOLD analysis project Ga0256404, IMG submission 185990) | Bovine rumen microbial communities from Lethbridge, Alberta, Canada - RJG_01 | ecosystem: Host-associated > Mammals > Digestive system > Stomach > Rumen | place: Canada: Alberta | collected... | reverse complement strand
AATCCCTATCTTCATCTGTCAGATTTAAATATGTATTTCTCATAAAATATACCTTCTTTCCAAATATATTTTATCACAAAATCATCATATTTTATATAGGATATTTATTTAATTTACATTATACTAGAATAGCCTAACACATTTCCTGCACCATCTTTAATTATATTATAGTTATCTCCAACCCAAGCCTTACCAGCTGACATTGCAGTCTCTCTTGTTGAACTTCCCAACGTAGATAACCCTTTATTTGACTGCTTTACACCTAATAAAATCTGCGTATCTGATAAATTATCTACATAACCTTCATGCCACCATTTACTCTTACTACCACTCTTGACAGAGACTCTTTACTCTTATAATAATCCAAGCCGATGCCCAACTTCTAAAAAAAGAATACACTTCCCAAAGCCGACCGTTACATCTGCTTAAAATTCTACCATATATTTGCTTTTTTCTCTACATATTTTCGCCAGCATTTTCCTCTACTGGCATACGGTACTCCGTACCGTTCTTTAACATTCCATAAATAATACTGATTAATCGTCTTGAAATACAAATCAAAGCCTGCTGGCTGGTCTTGCCTTCTGCTTTCCGCTTCTCGTAGTATGCACGAACTACTGGATTTCTCGGTGTACCTTTAGAGGATACCTGCACCATCTGAATCGCAAGAAAGTATATCGTAGCTTGTAATCTTCTATTGCCTTGCTTTGTAGCAAAATCCTTACCTTTCCCACTGGATGATAAATGAAGCGGTGCAATACCAGCAAACTGTGCCAGTTTATTGGCGTTACCAAAGCGTTTGATATCACCGATTTCTGACAGCATCTTCACTGCTGTAATAACATTTACCCCTGGAATTATTGTAAGTGTACAGCCCAGCATTTCATACATCTTCTCTAACATCTTTCTCGGAATTACGCATCTTTTCAGCAACCAAGTGTGCAAGAGTGGTACAGCCTATCCACTTCTGGTCAGACGCAAAATATTCCAAACGGAATATCGCTGACTTTCATGGAGATGGATACTTCCTGCAGAACGCAGGCACTTCCAAAGACTTACGAATCGCTTTGAAAGTATGCAAAACACTCTGACGAGTGTCTGGATGTTAACTCTGAATACCGTCGTATTCAAGTTAATTCTGCTTTCTCTTAAAAGAAAAAGACATTGTAACCATACCCCAAGTCCCTTATACTTTCAGCGATGTAGATTTACCAGCTGAGATGTTTCAAGGCATTTTATGCACACCATATTTCCAGCTAATGGATTTGTGACACCAACTCATATAGTTACTGCTGTTACTCCCGTTACCGCACATTCACGAAACCAATAATCCATCTTATCAACACACACATTTCTTACTGGCAGAATAAAAGAAAACTGCATCCTGCTGGCAAAGTGCCATATAGGATGCAGTGATAAGAAGTTGTCTTTCATTTTTGAATCAATCTTAGCCAAGACAGACATTCTTCTGGATGGCATCTTCCAGTTCTTTAGAACCAATACCGATATATCTCTGGGTCACATTCACACTGGAATGCTGGAGCAGGGTTCTGACCAGTTCGATATTGTAATGATTGTTCACATACACGTTTGTGGCGAAGCCTTTGCGGAAACTGTGAGAACCTACCCCATCAAGAGCCAGATAAGAGCATACTGCCTTCAGATGCTTCAATACTGCTCGCTCTGTTATAGGGAACAGCTTCGTCTTGGAAGAAATGTTATGGGCATAGGCATAATCACGCACGAACTGATATACTTCGTTAGGTACTGTGAAATTTCGGTACTTACCAGTCTTCTGCTCATACATATCCAGACGATACCGACTGCCATCCTTCACAAAACTGTCTACCTTAAGTTGCAGGATATCCCCAACACGCAAACCCAGATTGTATTCCAACACCAACACTGTGGCAATCCTCTCATTAGGCTTATACTGCACACCTTCATGAGTGAATCCATTCTTCATGGTCGCAATAATCAGCTTGTAGGTATCTTCATCGATTGCTCTTGTTCTCTTATTCATCACACCAACTCCAATCAAATATCATCACAGACCAACCAGTAAAGGTCAGCCAAAATATTCCAAGTTCCAATAACTACACCCAGATAGTTCCTTAAAATAACTGCCACCACCACAGAACCCACCAGTACCGCCACAGTTCCTAAACCAGTACGAATAAGAACCAGACCCCAAAGCCGTAATTCGCCCAAATTTGCCACCAAAGACAATAGTGGCAGTAGTACGCACCAAAGACCGTAAAACGCAACGTAGGGCATCGTACAAAGCCACGTGCCCCACAGACGATACCCCAAGATGATTAAGAACCACGCTTCAGTACACCATCAGCAGAAAACAGATGAGCCAGAATATCAAGGTTCATCAGTTCAAAGCACCGATAGGTATACTCCCACTGGGAATCACTCATCTTAAAACCTTGTGCCATCATGCCCTTTGCTTTCTGCTCACTCTCCACCATACTGGCAATGACTTTGGCGACAGCAGGTCTCCACTGCTTACCATTGCCCATATCAAGATAAGGCTCCGCTACAAAATGAAGAATGATACCCCTTTCATGACAGAATCTTGCAAAGGTATACACCTGCCGAACCGATGCAAATCGATTACAGCTAACTGCATATACTACATCTCCACTCTGCAGAACCGATGTAAGTGCACCAAGACTTCCAGCATTGTAAATGTTATTGTCCCGAATCTTCTTACTTCTGAAAAACACCTTTGTTGTCTCATCATCAAGTGATGATATAAAACCATATACCATAATTTTCTACCTCCGATTATTGATAGAAAACTTATGTCTATATGCGTCATTCTGAAAACAGTCTGTAGGTTCCAAAGTTCCTTAAAGTTGGCAGGAATTGTTTAAAAGATTTGTTTAACTTTATGCACTTTTTCATCTTAATTCTTGGTCGCACACTTTATTCTTCAGAAAACACGCAAAAAATCGGTCATATACAAAAATTCAAATACCATGATAAAAGAAATATTCTGCAGATTTATGGAACTGTACAGTATCGGTGGATGAGCAGGTTTCTGGAGATATTGGTTTGATTGATATTCGAAAAATCAGAATGAATCAAAACACTATTACTTCTCTTTCAACCGCACTTCATCAATCCATAATTATCTGGGAATTTTGCTCTCCTACTGATATCATTCATTTTCGAATACTCACTGAAATTAATCTTTTATGGCTTTATAATATCGCTTGTCTATAAGGTTTCCATTACTTTCACTCCCAATAATGTAAGTCTCCCGATATACCAATTCACAATCTTTTGTTCTCTCTTCTGCTTCTTTGTTCGTAAGATGTTCCACTACGGGTCTTTTCATGCCACGACTTGCAGAAAATAATGGCATTCCACTGGGATAATATTTCAATCTGCCACCTTTTATAAACTTCTTATTCTTGCCATCCACCACCTTTTCAACAATGTCCTTTGAAATCTTTGGCTCTTCATCTGTCTCATCCGAATATTCAATATCTGTCAGATATATTTTAAAGTACAAAGCCAAACCATCTGAATCATAAACTTTATGGGTATCTGTAATACCATAACCCCATAAATTTGTAATCACATCATTTGATATGAATGGTGCAGTATCTTCAAAAATAAGAAGGATATGAAGATGCCACGAATTGTCGTGACCTTCACCTTGTGGTTCAGCGATAGTGATACGTTTAAAGTTCTTTTGACCAGAAGATAAATCTGCCTGCTTATTCAAAAATCTCTGTAGCTTACGCAAGAACATCTTTCCATCATCATATACTCTCTTCCCATCAGTCATCGTATCTGCATATGTCAGAGTAATCCACTTACAATATGCAGGATGTGTGGCGTTGCACCGTATTAAATCCGTCAGCCGATTGATACTCTTTCTCACAGACTTCGGTGACTGAAAGCGATTTGTATTATGTTTTCGTTCCTTTATTTCACCCGTAGCTTTATCCAGATAAGTATCTTTTGAAATATTCTGGATTGCACAGCTTTTATTAACTCCTGCCGAGAACTGAACTTCTCGTATATTTCCAGTCGTTTTGAATTTTACTTGGCTTGACTCATACAGTTTAATGGCATCTGAATCTACTTTCCTAACACGCATAATAAACGCACCCTTTCGCAACATTTTTTCTTGTTGCTAAGAGTGCGTTTATATCAGCCTATTGGAAATTCATATCAAGTTTTTTTCTTTCGTTTACCTGAGGGCAAATTTCGCCATCAGTAATAAATTCCTCTACGGACTTGTATCATACTTGAATCACATTAATATTAATGTGTTCAGCAATTGTTAGTTTAATAGATTTAATTTTTTTACTTTTGAGTCCTAAAGTATATCCCTAATCAAGTATTTATAAAATAATCAATTGCAATTTCTAATTCATATCCAAATTCTTGTTGATAATAAACTAAAAATTTAATTAATGCCTCTTTTACATCATTATCAGTTATTTCTCCTTTGTTAATAAATGGTATAATAACTTTTTCCCAATCATCATATGTAGCTTGATCAACAGGTTTTCCATCCTCAAAAACTGTACAATCTAAATCAGACAAAATAGATACTACTGCATCATCTTGTTTATGATTGTTATAATATACCTCAAGTAATTCTATTGTCTTACAAAAAGCTTCATTTAATGTCATTTTATTACCTCCTCGTATTATTATACAATCCTGTCTCGTCATCCCATGTTCTTGGGGTTGTATTAACGCCAGCATTGTCTACTTTTCCATTTCTAGTTCGAACCCATATTTGCGAACCATCACTTTCTGTTTTAGCATACCAATCATTTCCTCTAGCATCTCTTCCTAAATAATTCTTTTTATCATTTGCAACATTCAAAATTTTGCTTCTATTATCTGGGGTATCAATAATATGTCCATTTCCTTCTCTAAAAATATGTTTTAATTGAGCATCATTTTCTGGTAAACTTATTTTTGTTACACTACCACTCTCAACAACCTTCCCAGCATCTTCCGCTGCACTCTCGGCTCCCTTGGCTGCTCCCTCAAGCCCTTTTCCGGCTTTCCCCACATCTTCCGCTAAATTTCCAGCTTCCTCGGTTACTCCATCAATCCCTTTTGGGGCTTTCGCCAGCTTGTTCGCCTCTGCTTCAATTCCATTCAGCCCCTTTGCAGTTACTCCACTTGCAAACATACCGGCAACCATTCCTGCTGTATCATTTCCTGTCACATCTGTGGTTATCTTCTGCGCACCGGCACCGGCTCCCATTGAGATGCCTTCTTTGGCAACTATTGTTGCTGTGCTTTTGAATGTCAGATTTCCCGCTGTAGATGCCTGACCGATTGGAATCATTGCGGATGCCGCAAATGCAAAGGCATTTTCTGTCAGATAATATGCGTCCTCGTTTCCCTGAAACAGGTCATCCTTTATGCCGTTTACTGCCGTGCTGTCAATGTCACCTGTGCTTCCATAATAAATATCCTGAGTGCCCTCTATGGCATCTGCAACTCCGAATACTGCTGTTCCGCTTCCTACTGCTACTGCAACGTCAGCTACTATTGGTATTGCAGCACCTCCTGTCAGCACTATGCATGCTACACCCGTCGCAATTAGTACGGCTCCTCCAACCGTCCTCCAGATTCCCTGTGTCTTTCTCTTTTCGGCTTCATCCTTTATCTTCTGTTCTGTCTCATAAATTTCATCGTATGCTTCTTTATTCTTCTCATGCAGGTCTCCAAATATTTTAATACCCGTGTTCAGGGTACCTGCATCTTTACCTGTGATAAAACTGCCTGTTTCATAGCTCTCAATCGCACCCTGGCTAAGGCCTATTTTTGAAAGACATGACTGCAGATTTTCCAGAAGCAGCTCTACTGAATTTTCAAGCCGTACCACATTTTCCCTCTCGTAGCTGTTTACATTTGAGACAAGTTTTATAAGATCGCTGTCCATCTGCTCATGGATATCAAATACTCCGTTACTGTCCGGCATGCCCACATCAGATATGTCCGATACTTCTGAAAGTACACTTCTTATTTTGCCCGTATACTCATCAGTATCCTCATAGTTTGATGCCAGTTTTTTCCTGAATTCCTGTATTGCTTCTTCATCCAGTTTGAAGTTCGTCGAGCTATCAATGGCACGGTATCCATCCTTGTATGCTGCCATATTGTCAAGCAGTGTCTGTGCAGTTACTTTAATGCCTGACAGGATTGTTATATGTGCTTCACCAAGATAACTCTTTACTGCGTCTCCGGTTTTTCCTGTAAATACTGCATTTTCCGTAAACATATTGATTTTTTCTATGCAGTTATCAATATTTTCAATTAGATTTTCAATTTTTCGCTTATATTCCCAGAACAGATCACTGAGATCCGTATAATTTATCTGAAACCCTTCCATTTTCATCTCCTATTTTTAGGGTATCACATCTGTATCTGATAGTCCAATACCATTTTTAATATAATCTCCCTGTTTTCTGTCATTTTCATTTATTGCATTTATTATCAGGTCTATTTTTGCCAGATCATTATTTAACGTATCTCTGTATTCTTTCACAAAGGCTTTCAGCTGCCTGTATTCTTCCTGAAATTTGTCCATTGCTTCAGATCTGCTTTTGATTTCTGTCTCTGCCGCTGTGAGACTTACGGAATCAGAAGCTGTTTTTATACCGGCAGTCATAAAAGATACCTGCATATTATCAAGGCTGATTTCCATCTTCGTATTTCTCCTCTCCCTTTTATTAATTGAAAAAATTCTGTATTTTCGTGCACAGATCATCCCATGCGTTAACAAGTCCTGAAAGCACACCATATTTTTCATTCATTTTTTCTTTTAGTGTATTTATTTCCCAGTTGATGGCATCCTCAGCTACATCTATATTTGACACATATCCGTCATAAGCTGTATATAAATTTCCGCTCTCACATGAATCATAACATTCCTGTGCATTGCTGCCTGTCCACATGCACTGATAAAGGTCTGAATTTATCATATTCCTCTGGTTATGCTTGATATCATCAATAGCCTCCTTGGCATCATCCAGCTTCCTGTATGCCGCTTTCAGCCTCTCTATTTTCTCATCAAGCACATCTATCTCTGACTGGCACTGTTCCTGCTGTTTTTTATTGTCAGCTTTCTTTTTCTTCAGTTTATTGTATTCTTTTCTGTCATTCTTTTTTGCCATATCAGTTCACCATGCTTCTTTTGAGTTTTCTTACATCTGCGCGCTCTATTTCTGTTTTCTCCATGGCATTAAAGATGTTGTCACACATCATTATCTCATCATCATCTACATACCCTTCAAACACAACCCTGCTGATATCTGTATGCTGAAAATACATAAGCCTGTCACCATTCATTCCCTCAGGATATGGGCAGGCAGCATAATCAAAGAACTGTTTACAGCCATTTATATTTACCTGCAGTGCTCTTGCAACAATCACAAATTTTTTTATGCCACCGCTTACTACTACAATGCTCCCAAGTGGCAGAAAATCAAATTTTTCATTCATATCTTTTCACCTCATACTTCAATAAACTTTTCATACATACAAAAAGGCTGCAGCAATCGGTATTCACCGGTTGTTGCAGCCGAACTGTCATTACTACATGTATCTGTTTTAGACTCTGGCTTTGCGACCTTACGTTTCCATAAGTGTGCCCTTATGGTTAATAATTTTATTGAATTTGCACATTTTTGTCAATATATTTTCTTTATTCATACAGATGTAATCAATTCCATTCAGTTAAGCATCATTTCAGTGGTTTTCTGTCATAGAGGGCCACTGTTTTTTATGCCAAAAAACTTTAAAAATATTACAAAAAACAGTTGACAAGTAAGCCAATATATGTTGCGCGAGCTTTGATTATAAACATATTTCAAGGAGGCTCGTTATGGCTGATTTTTTCTTATCTAATTTAAAATCTACACTCGACAACTGCATCACAGAACTCGATGAAATTCACTCCATGTTCTGCCGTAATCCGGAAAGTGATTTTACCAGGAACCGCAAACTTTCTTTCCGTGAGTATATTCAGTTTATGCTCCAGATGCAGAGTAAATCCGTTTCAAATGAAATCCTTGAAATGACATTGTACCAATAATATCAGAGAAATCCGGGAGCAGCGTGGCATTTACCAGGATGCCCCTACCACTGCTATCGGATACAGCACCAAAACTGTCGGCAGGATAGAGCGAGGGGACAGCACCCCATCTGCCGAATTTATGCTGCGGATATCAAAATACTTTAATATGCTGGTGGAATATGTCTTCCATGTAGAAGATTGAGCTGGTTAGATGCCACTCAGCTCTTTTTCCGCTTCCTTTTTCTCTCTGCTTCTGATCCTCCTTCCCAGATAACGAAAAACATGTTTCCGATACTCTCTATATGACTCTCCATAGTTTTCTGTCAAATACCGCTCCTCCTGTAATATCTGCAAATGCAGCATGATAATAGCAAACGCAGATACTACAAACATTGACAAATTGAAATACATCAGCAACAGACCTACATACATGAAGTCCAAGCCTAAAAAAGCCGGATTCCGACTATAACGATAAATTCCGGTCGTAACAAGTTTGGTTCTGTCTTTGTCCGGGATTCCTGCCCGCCAGCTATCTTTCATGCATAGTACTGACGCTAGAAATATGATATCACCAAGCATTCCTATACAAAATCCTGTAAATCTTGCATTTGCAGGCATGTAATTCCAACCAAATATAATGGATAATATCTGAATAACAGGAGCGGCAAGTGTCGCAATACTCATCAACAGCTCTACTATATGTACTGATTTTTCTTTTACTCTTCCAATCTGCCGTGTCTGGATTCCCTGTCTTCTCTGTGCCAACATCTTAGCAAAATATATTCCATAAAAGATAACCAGTACAAGAAGTGCAAGCCACAAATATGGCATATTCTCTTCTATTGGATATTTCATACAATATCAACCTCCGTTTCTGTCCTTTTCTACAATTTGTTACACAACCTCCATTCTTCTCTCGTAATACCAAATACCTTTGTGATTTCGTTTTCTTCATCCAGGTACTCATCAACCGGTCTGCATCCATAAGAAACAGCGGTTCTGCTTAATGGTATGATTGATAAACTGCATGGTAAGTCCGCAGTCTCCAATCATTTCACCTGTTTCTTTCAGACATACTGCCCACAGACCAAATCCTAACACTGCATATCTTTCCATATTTTTTTACATATAATAGTAACACCATTGTTATATAGAATAAATCTATCTGCCGTAGTTGCAATAGTATCAGACATTTCATGATTGACTGCATTATCACCTTGAAAGTCTCTTACATTATCATAAAAAACACTTCTTCGTATCTCACCATTTTCATCTACTATAAGTTTCAAAAATTCATTAAAATTAAGATATCCTAAAAATGATTGTCTTACTTTCGGAATATCAGGTAAAAATATATGATTATCGAAACAAATTTCTGTTTCTACAACATCAATTGTTTTCCTATATAGTTTTTGCAGCTGATTTCCATCAATTGGTATGTACTTTATTTCTGAAAATATATTTAACGCATTCAAGTCGCTTGTAGCAATTTTCATTCTTCCAACACAATTTTGGTCATCTACCCATTTACCAGTAGTCACATAATACAAATAACATGAAGGATTTTTCTTTATCATTGGTGCTTTAGAAAATATATATTCAATAATCTCATTTTTCTCTACGATACCCTCATTTCTTACCATCTGCGGATCTTCTGAAAAGAAATCTTTCACTCCTGCACCAAAAGTTCCCATTTCACCATAATCAAATGATGCCGATGTTTTGGCTTGAACAAAGATAAAATTAATATCTGACAAACTTTTATTCACTTCAATAATATCATCTATTTCTTCCTTTGACGTGACCATGTTTCCATTTACAATAATTGCAATTGAGTCAATACCACAATCCCCTCCCTCTCCTATAATTATATCCTGTAGATTATATGTTTCTGTATACCATTGTTCAACCACACAATATGCTGAAAACAATTCAAACTGCTTACTCTCATCTTTTTCTAAAATTTCCTGTGATTTAATAAAAGAATCCATATAACTTTGAATAATTCTATCCATCTTTTGCACGCTCCATTTCTCTAAAATCCAAAATCATCAACAAACGCAATATCAATCATAAACTCATACTGCTGCAAGATATTCTTCTCGTCATTTGCATCTGCCAATACAAGATAATACTTGTCTCCATACTTATATGCTCTTGATTTCAAAGTAAACTTCTCATGGAAAGTCCTCTTCTCTGGTGCATCTTTCCTGCTATTGGCAATCATAGGCACATCAAATGAGATTTTTTCGCCATCTTCCGTAGTAAAGTAAGCCACGATACTTCTTGCTTTCATGGTGTCTGTGACTTTCTCTGTCTGAATAAAATCAAAGTATGTGATAAGGTTTGTCACCTTACGGGTAACAGATGTAAGGACAACATCCACATAATCGTATGCCACACCTCTGGTATTCGTTGTAAGTTCAATGACTGGAATCATCATCTCCTGCAGGGATGTACCACCATGTACATAGTTCTGTCCACCTCCGGCAACCCTGAAAATATCTGCTCCTACTGGAGTATCTATATAAAGTTTATTGAGATATGCCATTGTTCTTGCCATGATTCCCTGCTCATTTACTGCATCTTCTGTAATAAGGAATCTCTTGTTTGTGTAAAGGCATTTGTCCTTTGGATATGTAACTTTATCAAACTCCTGTAATCTGTCTCTCTTATACAAAAAGCCATGATCCGCAGTAATGAAAAACTTTGCCGCTGATACATCGCCAATTAACTGTTTTATTAAATCATAAATCTCTGAAATTGCTTCTCTGCATGCATTAAACACTTCATTTTCACTAGCTGGCTTGTCCCCTCTAGCATCAACTTGATTATGATACACATATACAATATTTTTATTTTGAAGCAATTCTTTGGCTCTGTCTCTTTTTCTAAATATCTCATCGAATGAAACCGCAATATTTCTTTCATTATAAGATTTCAGAATCTTATCCTTTTGCTCCATACTTGCACATGCTTGTCCATCAACAGTCACATTCAAGTTGCCATCCACCTGCATCTCTTTATGCGGAAGCAGACTCGCCATTCCAACTGATGTAACAGAAGGCAGGCAACTAAGCATACACTCCATCTTCGGTGTACACTTCTCATCCAATTCTAATCTACCGAAAAGTTCCTTTGCACACTCATATCGGAAAGCATCGGAAATAATCACAATAACCCTCTGCTTTCCATCGTAACCTCTAAGATAATGCTTATAGAAATCTTCCTGCTTAGGCAGGTCTGTAGCATTCATTACATCATTTGTAAAATTCTCATTCCACTTTGGTGTTATCTTCTGCAAATATGTATTCGCATAAATATTCTCTACTCTCTGTCTTACATCAGAGAATTTACTGTTATCTTCAATCTGGTCATATGCATAATAAAACCATCTATAATATGAATCTATCAAATAAGACTCTTTCTGATAATTTGCAACCAATGTCTTAATATCACTTGAAAACTCCATAAGTGATACAGACTTCATCATCAAATACGCATACTTGATAGTAGTATATTCATTCTTGTATCTTTCGCTATAATGATATGCCTTAGACATTCTCTGGTCAGCTATCTGAGCAATATTAAGTCCATCAATCTGTGCATCTAAAATCTCATCATTTAACTGCTCCAATGCCCAATCAATAATAATATCATCTAACCCGGCAAACGCATCACATGCAAAAATGTCGGACATCTGGAGAGAACTGTCTTTTTTCTTCTCCACATCTTTCTTTAATCCATCCTGTATTCTTGTAACAAAACGTAATGACTTATCTATTCTTTCTACAAGTTTGTCATAGGCATCCTGATAATTTACATTGTCCATGATATTACGGATAAAGACCACAACATCATTACGCTTCTTAAGAATATAAGTCCTCATTGCTTCCGGAACAGTAGCTTTTAATGTAGATGATGCATATGTTAATATCATACAGGCTGACAAATCATCCATGTTTGGCTTTTCAGATTTATATCCAAAGAATTTTTCGCAAAGTTCCCAGAACTTTTCAGTCAATCCATTATCATCCAATGCCTTAAAATACTTCTTATTGTCACCGAGCATCATCTGCTTAACTACTTCCTCAAAATTTGGAGTCTTTACATCCGTGAGTACAGCAATCAAACCAATATCAATTGTCTGAGCATTGTAGTGGTCAATTCCAAGTTCCTTGAACTTCTCAATACGATGCTTATTTTTCCAGAAATTACCATACTGTGACAAATGCTCCTTAAAGCGATTATCAATGCCTATCTCCTGTGACATCTGCGACACTCTGTCTGTATAATAAGGTGTTGAGTAATAATACATATCTGCAAGCGGATTCTCTGCATCACTTGGCTTTGCAAAGGCTGCATATACAAGATATTTACTCTCTTTATCCTCTTCATTTAATAAATACTTTGAATAGAGCCAGTTTGTACCATCAAGAATGTGCAGCTTTACATCACCTAGCTGCAGTTCCGATACCTCATCCTCGTATTCACCTTTATCATCAAACCAGAATATGATTCTTGTCTCTGACTTGGCAAATTCTGTATTTAATTGATCCTGTATGTTCTGTAAATCCATATTTCACCTTCTAATCCATTTGAGCAGATAGTCTGCACAAATTACATTTATTCAATCAGTATGATAATAGTATCCAATAAGCAGTCACTAATGGATACTAATCGGACACTACCGGATACTTATTGAACACTTTGTATCCATCAATAAATAAAAAGTGTCCAATAGTGTTCAATAAAGTGTTCGATATGCAATAATGCATTTTCCTGATCATGATATCTTCAATTTACTCTCAAGCCATGAAATAATTATTCAACAGTACCAACTTATCATTTTGAGATAGGCTCCATCAATTTTAAAAACTCTCTACCTAACGAAGTAATTTCATATGAATTATTATTTCCTAACTTTTTTACTTTACTTGGGAACTTAACACTTTTAGGATTCTTCGAATTACTTTGCTTATCAATATCTTTTAGATAATCAATAATTATAGCTAAATCCATATCTCTAATGTCAGTATTTTTATTCTGAAGCAAACCAAAGCGTTCTAATTTTTCTTTCACAAAACGATATTGCATATCTGAAATATCAACATCCTGCATGACAGAATAATAATTCTCTTCATGTTCGTAAGAAAAACATTTTAATACACGAATATCTAAATCACTTAATTCGGTAAGTGTTTTAAAAAACATAAGTGTCATATCCTCATTAGGATTTTCAATACACATCAAATTTATAAAACCATTAATTCCATATTTTACTTTTGATTCTTGTATTTCGTCATATATTGTATCAAGCATCATCTCACAGTATTTCGTTCGAAACATCTGATCTTGATTATTTTTTTCTAGCACTTCCAGTTGAGACTCAATTAAAGAATCATTCTTCTGTAATACTTCAATAGCTTTTTTTATATTTCTTTCAAGGCGATTCTGTTTCCATCCCAATCGTATATTGTTGATTCTTGGAAAAACAGCCCCCAAAATCTCACATATTATCGATGCCGTAGCTTCGGACACAACCATTTCCGAAATCTGTTTAACAACTTCTGGTAAAATTTCTCCCAATGTTACATCCAATGCTTCTTCATTTGAAGCATGAAATAAATCTAATACATTTTCCTTGCTCATAGTTAATCTCCTGATATTACATTCATACTAGTACCATGAATTATTTTTTACTACTTTCCAAAATCTTTTCTTGCATGTTCAAAACTATACTGTAGCTTTTCCACACTCCAATCATAAGAGAACTATGCATTATTTGTTAAGTTGTAAAGTAAATTGCCACCATGACCTACATCTGGTGTAATATGCCATACTTTCATGTGCTCGTACTCCTATATCTTTACAATCATATTTCAGCTTACGATTTGAAATATTCTCGAATCATATGTATCGGAATCAACAACAGATACTCTGCAATCAATCCATCGAAGTTTTTTATTTATACTGTCCTGCAATTTCTGCATAATCATCTTTTTAGTCCATGTTTTTGTACCAAAATCACCTTCCAGAAACAAAATTACATATTTCTTTTTTGAATCATTCGAAAAACTATCTTCTGACAGAAATTGAATGTATTCCTTTAATTCATTCAAACATTCTTTTGTATTTCCAAAGGATTTTGCTCCAACCAAAGCTGCTATTGTCATTGCTGTTTTCTGTGCCATTTCAATATCCAGACTGTCACGTCCTTCCACGTCAACAGATGTATGGGTTGTATTGCGTTTTCGGTTGTCTGGAGCAATTCTCCAACGATTGTTGCCTTCATCTCCAGTACAATTTTTTACCTCTATAAATGCAATCTTATCTTTAGCAACAGAAATAAAATCAACACCTTTTGCCTCTGGCAATTTATTAAAGTAATCTCGATAAAATTTTGTATCATCAAATTTTATCACTGTATCATTTTCTGCAAACTGAAACTTTAATCTGCTTTCTTCCTTTATGTTATTCTCCATAAATAATCCCCTGTTCTCTATCGTACATTGCATCAAACTCCTGCATGATTGCATTATGTTCCAAATCCGATGCTGAATTTTTCATCTCATAGTGCACATCCATCGTTTTTTCATCTCTAAATAATGAAATAAACTTGATATCCAGTTTTTTGGAATTTAGTTCAGGATAAGAGGCTATCATATTAAATTCCTGCTGAATAAAATAATCATGTGTGGAAACAAAAATCTGCACTCCCATCTGAGCTAAGGCTACCATCACCTGTACAATCGGGCGAATCATTTTAGGGTTCATATTCGTTTCCGGTTCATCCCAAAATAAGATAGTATTTTTATTCAAACTTCCAGAAAGAATCATATATATAATCATAGATAGCTTCCTGTATCCATCTGAAAGCAATCCCATCTCAAATTCACCTTCACCTTTTATTTTGAAATAGAATTTCTTGTTTTTCTGGACAATTTGTCCTTTCATAATATCTTCGAGATTGCTTAATACCTGATTCTGCTCCGTAGTATTAGGCCCTTTTGAAAGTGGTCTGTCTAAAAGCTTTGCAAGATCATAATACATTTCTTCAAAATCTATATGATATTCATCATATAAAGATACAAAATGCTCTACCGTAGAAATCATTTCTTTTGTAGGAATGTATATAACATCATATTTTTTTGTTTTTTCTTCCTGTATTATAGAAACATCTGCATGATTTTCCTGCCTATTTCCAAATCCAACTGAGATTTTTTGTTTCTTTTCTAAATCAATAGAAAAATCTGTTCGGTTACTTCCCTGTTTTCGGCTTACAAGTCTGCCAATTTTCATTTCATCCGGTCGAAACACACCTTGGATTTTTTTAACAAAAACCTGTTCTTCCATCTCCTTTGTAAGATTATCTTTGCCTCCACTACTAAGTGGCTTTATCAAAGAATACATCACTTTTAAAAGTGTTGTTTTTCCGGTACTGTTTTCACCGCAGATAATATTGATATTATCAGACCAATTTATTTCAGCATTTTCAAAAGCCATAAAATTATTTAATGTTAATTTTTTGATTTTCATTTTCAAATCACCTCATTCTTTCACTCTATATCTTTGCCAACAAATCTACTTTTAATGCCTTCTTACCTTCCTGTGCTACTTCCACTCCTTGGAACTTTGCATAATTCACCTTTACACCATCATCCAAGTCAATCTCGATTCTCTGATTGGCTACATGGGCAATGGCTTCATCATATATCCTCATCTCTGCAAGCTGTTTAGTGTACTTTGTTACCGCCTTTGTAGCTTTCGATTTCTCTGATGCCGATGTCGCATTGTCAATCGTATACTGTGCACTCTGCATTGCAGTTTCTACATACTTCTGTGCCTTATGGAGATAATCCGTTCTAACTCTGCCGACTGTATCAGCATCATATCGATGCATATAAATAAGTGCCTTAAATCCATTCTGTTTGCCACTATCAAACAGCCAGTAAATAGGACGCTTACCAGATCCTGTAACAGAATAAGTATTGCAATGATCCTTGAAGAAATCATTTAAGAAATAATTTCTGATTACTTCTCTGCTTGTGTTTCCTTTGTTGCCAAGTGCTTTTGCAATAAAATCAAGGTTTGTTTCCAATGACTTCTCACCATATACAATCTTCACCCATTCACAGAATCTTGAAACAATATCATCCGAGAAATATTCTTCATCACAAATAGGAATGATATTATCTTTGTCAGGATTATAAGTGCATTTTTTCACACCTTCATCTGTCTTATAATAAAATTCACCTATTGGAACGGATGCCCCCGGTGCTCCGGCAAATCCAGTTCCACAAACTGGTGCTGATGCTTCAAAGAAATGTGCTTCAAAAGGCTGTCCTGCCAAAACAAGACCTTCCTCATCCAATGAATATCGTCCAAACATACATCCAACAGCATAAGAAACCAAGCTCTTAATATCACGCTGTAAATCTGCTTTACGAACTGTGACATCTTTATCTTCTACCTCTGGTGTTAATTCATCCTGCAGACCATAAATATCAATAAATATGCGATTCAGTTCTTCCTCATTTGCTCTGAGCTGATTGAAGCGCTCGTTACATTCATTCTCCCAGCAAGTGTAACATTCTGCTAAATCAATATCTGTAATATCATCAAACAATGTTCTATTCTGCGAGATAACAGATATTAATGGATGGCGTTTAAAATCCCATGATGTTTCAAACGAATTCCAGTCTAATTTACATAATTCTATATTTCTTTTTACATTCTCGCAAAAATTGTACTCGAATTTTTCATAAGTTAAAGGTAACTTTCTTAAATCATCCGGCATGATGTTAATAGTAGGATTATATACGTTAAGAATATAATCGCAAACTTTACTATTTAAAAACGCTAATAATTTAAAACCTTCATCATCATAATATATATTATTTGATGCACCTTCTGTAATAAATCCTTTTTGAAGATATCTAAAACTTGTTATACCAGAACAAATTCTTGACATGGTAATTGCTTCATGGAAATTATACTCAATACTTCTAAGGGTTGAACGTAATTTACCTTTTTCGTCTCTAAAATTCTTCAATTTATACCCATCATTTTCCCAATCAATTACGAAATCTTGATTTCCATACCACTTTCTAAATCCTCCACCTTTATTACATTTATACCATTTTTTATTATTTTGTTCTATTTCATACCAACATCTAATAAATAAATCATTTTGTCCTGTTGTAATCCCATTTCTAGCCTCATAGTTTTGTTCTAGTAAATCAGCATCAAATGCATTTATCAACTTTTCAGTAAACCAATATGCAATCGGTTCACCTGGAATTTTCCAAAAATTGTCTTGACAAGATATATAACTATTTTGTCCATCTAAAAACATATTTTCTTTCGCAATTTGAGACTTTGCATTTACCAATCTATGATAGTTACCCTTATACGCTATTATATAATTTTTTTGAATAACAAAGCTCGTTGTTTGAACTACTTCCCCTCCAATTTCTTCAAATGCTCTTGTTCCTAGATGTGCCATATTTACAATCGTTCGTTGCTGTAACTTAATGCGCAACTTTTCAAAACTGGATAAAAACATCCATGCATGCTGTGTTATCATCGCCTGATACCCATTTTTCTTTAACATTTCGCCACAACGTTCAATAAACACAGCAAACAAATCCGCCTTACTATCCGGATAGTTCTTCTTCACAAAATTATTCACTTTTGCACTCAGATTACTTGTTCCAGCATATGGTGGATTCGTAGCGACAACCTCATACTTCTGTGCCATCACCTTGCCAATTCTAATCAATCGTTTTAACTGCTCTGCTGTCTCATCCATTCCAAAAGTGTCAAAAGAAATCTGGCTTTCTGTATCTGTATTCTCTACAAACTTCTCTAACAGTTCCCAATCATAGTCTTCCACATTAAGCAAAGAACCATATTCCTTTGCATCATTCAATGTATGAAGAAGTCCTTCAAACTGCTTTAACGCTGTTTTTTTCTCTTCTTCAACTAGTCCTGCTCCAAAGTATTTAAGTTGATCACGATTAACGCCATTGCTCTCCTGCACAGCATATACATTCGGTTCTATCCTTCTTGTCAGGATTCGTCTGTCATACTGTCTTGCTTTCATCAGTACTGCAAAGTAACTCAACTGTGCTGCTCTATTATCTATATCAAGTCCGTAAATATTATTTTGGATAATGCTCTGTGCTGCATCTCTCTGTGACCATCCTGCATTTTCATATATCTGCATAAATACATCAAATGCATACACCAGAATATGTCCGGAACCCATGCAAGGATCAATAAGTTTTATATCCTCCGGCTTTAATGTTGCATATTCTGCCTTTATCTTGTTGAGTTCCAACTGCACAGACTCTTCCTGCTTAGCCTCATCCAGATAGTATTTCCATTTGCTCTTCAGCTCATCATCCGGATGTCCTTCTATCCACATTCTGCCAAGGCTATTTTCGACCATATATCGTACAATCCAGTCCGGAGTAAAAAGCTGGGTAACTGCCGGCACTTCTTCTTTTGTGATCTTGGTTTTCTTGGCAAATGCTTTATTTTTAGGCTCTGTATTGTAATACTGATATAACCAACCTATGATTTCTACCTGTCCTGCTGCCTTGCCATCTTCATCAACAGTTGTGATGTTAAAATCTTTTTCATCAATGCCATCCACAAGCATACGAATAACATCATCTTCATTCGTAAATGAGATGTTAAGAAGCATTTCTGTATAGTCTTCTGTTTCTTCAAAAAGTCCCGGCAACACTTCATGAAGCAGGTTGCACTGTTTGATAAAGAGCATTCTGAATAAATCATCCAGCCTGTTATTCATCTTGGCATCAATGATTTCTTCTCTCTCTTTATCTGTAAAATTCCAGTCAATATCAGGAGCCATTGTTACTACATCAGGCTCATTCTTTCCCTCTTTCTCAGAAGAAAGCACACGAACTCTTACAGGATACATATAGTCGTTCACTTCCATAAAACGGATAGCACAGATTCTGTTAAACCATGTATATGCCACTTCTTCCACTACCGCTTCAAAGCCTCTTGCATGAATCTGGTCTACCAGTTTTCTTCTCTGCTCACACTGTTTTTTGTTAAGTGTTACCTCTGTTCCTGCCGCTGTCTTGTATACCTCAAAATCTGCACCTTTTGTAATTGCTTCACTGCAATTATCCGGTGTAATTCCAAGCATACCAGCTTTATCCGTAACGGATGCTATCAGCTTATTTCTTGCATCTATTGCAAATTTCTTAATTGCATTTTTGTTCATGTGCTATATCCTCCAATCAAGCTTATCAGCTCAATGTAATTATTGTGTCTTCTTCCAGTTCATTCATCAATTTCTGCTTCATCTCGGAAAGGAACTTATCAATATCCTGCTCGGTCTCAATCGAATATGTTCTAGCCCCTGCCACATTGCTGATGGAAACATTCTTACGTCTCTTTGTCTTTACTTTAGTCGGTACCGGTGTAGGATCAATCGGCTCTTTACCGGGTACTACCGGTGCAACAGGTGGTTCCGGTGCAGGCTGATGTGCCCTCTCATATTCATCTATTTCATCCAGACACTTGATTTTTAAAGTGTCACTTTCCAGCTTGATATTCTTAATTGCAGCAATATCACTGGATGTTCTGAGTTTCTCCCAGATTTCATCAAATCTCTGATTGATACGTGATCTGAGCACTTCTGCAAAAGGCTTAGTATCCAACACCTCTTTCACTTTAATGAAGTCATCATGTACTAATGGATCCATGATTGCTGCTTCCTTTTCAAGCAATCCCATATGAAGATCTTCAAATCTCTTATTTAATTCCGGCAATCTCTGAATTTTACCGAAAGGCTTGCTATCCTTTACGATAGTTTCTATCTCTTCAACTACTTTTAACAGCTCCTGGTCACTTACATAAGTCTTACTGTTACCAAAATATGCAAGATTCTTTACTGCCTCTTCAAAAATCTTTTTCTGATCTCCCTTAAAGAAATCAAATACAGGTGCAGTATCTTCTGCATCATCAAGCAGGTCATCTCTCTTCTTATCTACTGTCTTGAAGAACTCTGTAGGCTCATTGATATCAAGGAGTTCTGCAAGTCTCTTTCTTGCCTCTTCCATCAGTCGCTTACAAGGATATTTCGGATTGATTCTGTACTCTACAAGGATGTCATCGTATACTTCAACTTTATCCTTCGCTCTGCTCTTGAAGCTGCTCATAATTTTGTCATCATCATCACTGGATACATTAAATCCGAAGTAATCCTTCATAACTTCTTTTGCAGAGCGAATCTGTCCATCCGTTGCTCTTTCTCTGATGTCTATCAAGAGTTTCTCTACATGTTCACGCTTTGTAATATATCTGACTAATTCATCCGGATTCGTTGAAAGCAATGACAGACTCTGACTGTTAAGAGTAAGAGACACTCTTCCCAGCTTGAACAGCATTGCTACAAGCCACTGCACATCCTTTGGATCAAATCCATAAGGTGCTGCACCAAACTTATCCTGTAGTGACTTGAGGGATGTCTTCATATGTCTGGCATTATTTAATCCGATTACCTGTACCACTTCCTCTAAAGCAAGCTTATTCGGTGTGGTATCACTTGTGCCCAGGAAGCTCATCTGACCATCGCTGTGTTTAAAGATAGCACTGATATCTGAAAGCTCCGGTGCTGTCTCCATATAGGTAAGCTTATTGTATTTCATGGCTACAAGCTTACCGAGTGCTTCATTAATCCTTGTTGCCGGCTCCTTAGCTGAAATGGTTGCCTTATCACCATTTACATAGATATCAGCATTTTTTAATGCATCCTCAATAAAGATTCGGATTCTGTCCTTCTTCTCAATACGCTCATCCTCTTTTGCCCTGCGGATGCTGTCAAAGCTACCTCTGGCTCCGGACGCATTTTTATTAAGGAATTTATATATCTTGATGGATTCTGTAATCTCATCAAGGAATGTACTGTCATTTGGCAACTTCACAATCACACTGCTTTCCTGTGCTGAGAGCAGACGAAGTGCAGAGTCTGCATAATCTCCGCCATAAGGTGTAATAACTGTCACTCCGATATCGTTAGACTGATTGCCTTTGAAGAATCGGTCATCCACCTTCTGGTTGAATGGGAATAAGTAACGACTGCTGTAACGATATTTTTTCTCTGTATAGATTTCCTCGAAGATAACTGTAGAAGCCTCTCCGATGATTTCTCCCATCTCTACTGACTCATTGTTGATGGCATTATTGATTTCCTGCTCCTCATTTGTCAGGAAGATGTATATTTCACCATTCTTCTGTACAAGTGTCTCTTTAATCAGCTTCTTTAATGATTCTTCAATCTTAGAACGGACTTCAATCCTGTCATCATCAATATTGGAAATCATAAGCGTAGTCAGGTTGTCCACATTTGCCTTAATTTCCTTGACATATTTAATCATAAAGAGAACTTTCAAAAGCTCTACATCGAACTCATCAAGCTTGCTATTATTTTCCGCATCTGAGATTACCTGACTGTGCTGGTGGTCAATAAACTTATGCAATGGATCATAGAAGAAGCTAAACGGAACCAATACCCCCTCCTCTTTATCCATCACTCTGATTGCCGACTCCTGAAACAGTGCAAGCATAGAACGTGACTGATCAGACAGATGCTTTCCACTTGCGCCATGTGTTCTGACCGCAGTAAGTACCTGTCCTAAAAGATTGAACTGATATGGTATGAACGGATAGCAGTCTGCGAAATCTGCCTTATCTGCATACAGCTTCTTGTCCGCTGTATCCGCTGTAAATGTAATAAGATTCTTGATAATTGATTCTTTCTGCTCATAGAGCAGTCTGAGTGTCTGTGTCGCTGTCTCATTTTTTGCAAGCACACGTTTACGGATTACTTCGTCAACATTGGATGCGGAAAGAGAAAGTCTCGTATCAAAACGTCCCTGAATCTTAGAGAAGTCATTTCCTTTTGTCTTTGTAATAGAGTCAATGTCCTCCTGACTTGTTACGATAACCCATGCCTTACCTTTACAGGCTGTTCCAAGGTCTTCCACGATTGTCTGGAGATTGAGCATAAGCTGTGTATCATCTGCAATATACTGACCGATTTCATCCACTAAGAAGATAACATGATGATTCGGACCTTTCTTCGCACAGTATTCCTGCACAAGTGATACAAACTTCTCGATGCTGAGGTCATAGCTGCCCTTTGCATTCTTGCACCAGTTGCGGGCTGCTTCCTCACTCATGAAATCCATCTCGACCAAAGTCTTTACCACTTTATCCTGAATAACTGCAAATGCCTGTCTCTTTTTATCCCAAGGTGCTCCTGCATTCGCCTCAAACCTCTCTTTGAACTCTTCAAAACTGCCCTCGTTATCCAGCTGACGTTCAAATTCTGCGAGATAAGGAATGGAACCACAATAACCCTGCATTTCATTGAACACCTTCATAAACACTTCTACGATAGCCTCCTTGCCGGAGCCTACCTTCGCTGAGCCTTTTGAATCAATATTAAAAAGCATGACATCTGACTCAATTGTTCCAGCCTTTGTCATCTCTGCAATAAGCATCGGATCTTCTATTTTTTTACCATCTGTAAAATACTCAATGGCTCTTTTACCTTCTACTGTGCTGTTTTTCAATAAATAAGACAGTATTTTCAGGAAGTGAGATTTACCACTTCCAAAGAATCCGGAAATCCAGACCCCCATCTTATCTGTATATCCATCTACACCTTTTTCATAATTGTTAAAGAAATCCCTGAAATGCTTCAGAAGTTCCTTGGTCACTATATATTCATCTAATTCCTGATATACATTTTCTTCATCCGACTGACCTACTTTAATAACGCCCTTGATGTCACGGTCAATCTGCTTTTCAAACATATTTTTAATCTGCATTGTACTTCCTCCTCTACACCAGACGGAATGCCCTGTAATAGTTGTGTGAATCCATCGTTCCAAATAATTTCAAATCCTGTCCGCTATACTCTCCCGGATAGAAAAGCACTACCGGCACACTATCAAGCACCTGATGCAGGTTATTTAAGATGTTGTGACTTGCAATTATCGGATGGCACTTGCCTACTCCGGTAAGGAATACCACACTGTCTGTCAAATCTTCCTGCAATATTCTTGATATGATTAGATTCAGCTCATTTGTCTCATCCAGCCCCAATGTTTCTACTAAGCTGTCTGCCATCTCAAAAAATCCATTCTCTTTTTCCAAATCAAAGAATGCTTCCAGATAACCTTCCTCCTGCAATATCTCAATCATCAGGTGAAACAGGTCAAACTCAACTATTCTGAAATCTTTGTTTCCGTTGTTTATTCTGTCCTTAAGGTATGCTATATGATTTCTCACATACAGCTCTTCTCTTGGATCATAATCGAATATATAATATCCGACTTCATTTCCAAGTCCTTTATTCTCTCTAAACGACTTCTCTGATATTTTGTCTTCTATCTGATTCAGTCTATCATCCAAACCTAACTTTGCCATGCTCAGACTCCTTTAACTGCATTGATATATGCATCCATTCCATTACTGTGAAGTAGTTCCTCTATACGATAATTAACAAGAGCGTGTCTGATTACCCTTGTCTTTGTTGATTCAATCAATCCCGCATCTGCAAGATTCTTCATATAACAATTCTTGAGTTTCTTAATTCCTGATTCTGACCAGCCTGCTACTTCCTCACTTTGAGCTGCCTTATCGTCAAAGAATCCATTTATATCTCTATCTTCTATCGTCTTTTCTCCAAGTATTACCTTGCCACGATACACATCATATACAAATTCAAAAAAGAGCTTATCTGTATTCATAATTGCAATCAGTGTCAGCAGTTTTGCATTTTCATTATCCACTTTAACCAAAAGCTCTACTGCTCCATCAGGCAATGACGAAAGCCGATTATATACATAATTGAATGTCCTCCGTAATCTGGTCTCATTTCTAAGCTGATAAAGATTCTCACCAATTACCTTATACTTTATTTCATCCTTCGACATACCTGCTGCCATAAGTTCTGCTGTCTGTTTAGTCTCTACAAATGCAAATACCTGAGACACCATGCCTGCACTATAGTTCATTGTTTCCACCATCCTTATTCTTTTCATAGTGGATAATGTCACCAAAGTCGCAGTCTAACTCATCACAGATTTTCTCCAAAATATTCATAGAGACCTTTTCTCCTTTTGTCATCTTGGCAATCGTACTGCTACTTATTCCGAGATTATTAATCAAGTCCACTTTCTTCATATTTTTATCAATTAACAGCTTCCACAATCCGTTATATGATATTGACATATACATACCTCTTGTCTTTCATAATCACTGTCTGTATTACTATCTATAATAGCAAATCCCATTGTGACCATTTTACCATATATAATGCACAATATCAATAATATTATGAATAAATGCTTCGTTATGTCGAACTTTATTTTTGAGATTATTTATTAAAAGGCAGAGTGTATATTTTACCAAATTCTACACTCTGCCAAATAGCTATGTTAAACTCCCCTTTCTAAACACCTGCCACCTGCAGGTGATACTGCTTTATGATTCTCTGCGCAACCATCCTATTCAAATGATTATTTACCGCTACAGTATTTGTTCCATTTGAATACATAAAGTGTGAACCCTTGCATCTTTTATATTCATATCCATTCGCTACCAGTATTTTCTTCATCAGTCTTGCGTCTATAATCATACTGTCCACCTACCCTTTCCAGCTTTATCATGATATTCCGCAATATCACTGGCCCATGTGTCATCCAACTCCACACTGCACGCTCTACTTTTTGTGACACCTCTGACAGCTCTTCCAACAGCTTCGTAATTGAGTGCTACTCCATCATGATCATTCTCATATGTTACTGACCTGTTTCTTTCAATACCAATTTTTTCAGCTTCTTTGCCTGCATCAATATTTGCTCCAAGGAATAAGAACTCCCAGCCACACTCTTTCTTGGCTTCAATCATTCGCTTGATATCATTGTAATTAAACTCTGTACTGGAAAAGTTAAGCCCTCTCTCTTCCATTTCCTTATCAAGTTCATTGAGCATGATGTTTGCCAATAACGGCGAAAGATTTCCTCCTTGCGGTGTTCCCACAATAGAATCCTCATATTCATCGTCAATCATGATTCCGCTGACAAGATATTTCCTTATGATAGAGATAACATCTCCATCTTTTATAGTTCTGCCTATGATAGTCATAAGCTTGTCATGGTTTACCGTGTCAAAGAACTTTTCCAAGTCAATGTCTACAATCCAATCGTTACCATCATTCATCATGTCAAGTGCTGTTAGGATTGCTTGCTGTGCACATCTATTCGGTCTGAATCCGTAACTATGTTCATGGAATTGTTCCTCGTAGATTGGTGTTAATACCTGTGCAATGGCTTGCTGTATGAATCTGTCTGTTACTGTTGGTACTCCTAGTACAACGGATATTTAATAAATATCCGTTGTACTAGACTAATGGAACCTCTGTGAGACCTCCACGCTTAAGGTGCACGCGCTTTCTCTCCATATATCCGCCACATTTACTCTGCTACTACAAAAGTGATAGTTATTAGACTTCGTTGCTTATAGCCAACTTATCTCTCATAGCCTAGCCTTATATGTGATTTCTGTCCGTCGGACCAGATATTTGCTTACAGCTTCCTTCAGATTCCATCTCACGATGGACACCCTTGCTGTTCAGCTATACACTTCCCACTATCTGGGCGTGTTCGGGACTTTCACCCGTTAGAGCGCGCCCATGGCGCGCAAACTATAAAAAGCTCCTGTGCATTGCACAGAGAGCTTTTTTTTAGTCAAATATACTACTTCTTTAACGTTCCAACATAGTCTCCATTATTATATACAAATGGTCCTGCTTCTTTTTCTTCTCCGAAATACCCAGGTCTCAGAGAAAGGATATCTAACAATTCATCCATGTTGCTTACCTTTGTTGCCTGATATGGCTGCTCAAATGCTATTTTTTCTACAAACAGATAAAATGCATACACCATTAAATTACATTAGAAATTACTTAAACTCAATAATGGAATGTTCTATCATTTTTGTAATTTATTTCTATACTCGCTTGGTGTCAATCTATATTTTTCTTTAAAAACACGATTAAAGGTTCTAAGACTTCCAAAACCACTGTCCATCGAGATTTCTGTCAGAGTATCATCTGTAGTTTCAATTCTCTGACAGGCATACCCCAGACGCGCCTCATTCACATATTGATTAAAACTGCTGTGAAATGTCTTTGAAAACAATCTGGATAATGAAAATTTACTCACTCCAAGGTCATGTGCCATTCCATCAAGCGATATACTCTTATTAAAATTGGCAGAAATATATGATACGGTACGGTATATTATATCATCGCTGCCAATTTTGCTCTTTTCCACCAATTTCATCATCGGAATACATCTTGCAAGTATAATCTGCAAATAAGCTTGAACAACCCATATATCATTCTGCCCGGTATCTATTATGGATTCCACTGCTCTGTACACTTCATCCGGAATAACATCACTTTTTACAACAGGGTATTGTGGAGCCTTATTCCTCAGTACATTTTCAAATCTACCAAAAATCATTTGTGGAGCATTAATAAAAACCGCCTCATTAACTTCTGATGAAAACACCTGATAATGATGTATAACATCAGGAAATACTACTCCTATATCACCTGTTTCCATGTGATACAGCTCCTGTCCTACACCAAGCTCTAATGTTCCTTTCGTAACGCATACAATTTCCATTGCATTATGCAGATGTGGTGGCTGGTGCCGTGGCTTCCGCTTTACTGCAATAATCTCTTCATTTGTGTTTTCATACGTTAAATGCACTCAGATCATCTCTCCCATATTATACGATAATTATTCAATTCCTTTTTCTCTTCTAAGCTTTTCATTTGCAGCTTCTACATTCATCTTTGAAAGAAGAATTGTAATAAGAATCTCAAATACAAATGGTAACCATAAATACATTACCTGAAGCATAGTAATTGCAGATGCCGGCTGAGTCGCATTTGTACCTACATAACCACTGATTTCAAGCAGCCATCCTACAATAGCTGTTCCAATTCCACCACCAATTTTGATTCCAAGTGATGTGCATGAATACATAGTTCCATCTATTCTCTTTCCCTGAGTCAGGTAAGTATACTCAGAGCACTCGGCAATTACTGCATTCATGTCTCCCTGCCAAGGTCCCTGTCCTAATGCTGCAACTGCAGTAAACAGCATCATCAGTGGAACGCTTCCCATGTATCCTGCTACAATCACAAATGCTCTTGCTATCGTAGCCAGAATATATCCACGTTTATTAAGCTTATACATTCCCTTCCACTTTCCAACAAGAGTTGGTGTGAAAATAAGTGCTATTATAAGAGGAATATTTACAGCCCATGCAAATACACCAAACAGATTTTTATTCTTAAGAACCCATGTACAATAATAAATACCTGCACCAATCATAGCACTGTATAACTGCTGCAAAATATAAGTTCCACAAATCATCATATAGTACTTATTCTTAACAAGAAGCTTAAATGCCTGAACAAGACCATACTTCTTTTCTTCATCGTTCTCTATTCCGGAGTTAAGCTCCTCTTCCGGAAGCTCCTTAACCGACAATCCTGAAATCGTATTTACTACAAGGCCTATCAAAGCATAAATAATAGCTACGAATCTCCATGCAGCAGCACCTCCACCGCATACATCAACAAATGCAACTGTTATAGACTGAATTATCAGACTAGTTGAAAAGGCAAAAATAAAACGGTAAGAGCCCATCTGTACACGCTCTTTGCTGTTCTTTGTTACCAGCGAAGTAAGTGCAGAATATGCAATATTATTTGCTGTATAAAATACACCATTCAATAATGTATATGCTATAAAGAACCATGCATACTGAGCAGTCCTTCCCCAGCTTGTAGGAATTGCAAAAACTGCTACAAGTGTCAAAGCACAACCTATATAGCCATAAATCATCCATGGCCTTGCTTTTCCAAGCTTTGTATGTGTTTTATCAATAAGTGAACCAAAGAAAACATCTGTAAAACCATCAAATAATTTAGATGCTGCGATTAATGTTCCAACGATTCCTGATGCAAGTCCTATAGTATCTGTAAGATATACCATAACAAAGGATGTCAGGAATGCATATACTACATTTCCTGCAATATCACCGGAACCATAACCAATTTTGTTGTACCACTTTAAGTACGTCTTTTCTTCCATGAGAAACCTCCAATTAATTACTTTGTTTTATCTTTAACAGCTATACCAATTTTATATAATTGTGCAAATTTTGTCTATAAACATAACAGGCTGTAATATGCACAAAATGATACACTTTTTTAAAATAGATGTTTTTATGATAAAGTACACTCAAATCCTCATAAAATCGTGAAACTATCATACTTAAAAACCTCCTTAATAGTTGTCCTACTCTATATAAATATTAAACTCTAAATCAACCTTTTGTCCATAAATATAAATAGACAAAACATGCATATAATGGTACAATACAAGCGGAGGTGTATAATGTATATTGACACGGGATATTTGAATCATTCACATAAAGATTTTAAAGATAAAAGCCGCCCTCTGATTGTAGGAAGCTGCGGAACCTATCGCCTGTCACAGCATCCTAAGATGCCTACATACAGGCCCAGAGGAAGACTGGATTACCAGATTATATACATATCATCCGGTCTTGTTCATTTCCACTTTGATAATCCTGAAAATGAGACAATCATTCCAGCAGGACATATAGTGTTATTTCGCCCAAAAGAGCTTCAAAAATATGAATTTTATGGTAAGGATAAGACTCAGATATATTGGCTTCACTTTACCGGAAGCGACGTAAAAAACACTTTAAGAAAATACGGATTTACAGACAATAAAAGAGTCTTTAATGTTGGAACGTCTCTTGAATATGAACAGGTTTTCAAAAGGATTATTACAGAGCTTCAAAGATGTCAGGACAATTATGAGGAAATGCTCATGCTTTTGTTACGACACCTTTTGATTATATTTAACCGTAAAATAACAACTGAGCATGTAATCAGAAATGAATTCCTTGACAGCCAGATGGATACAGCAATTACATATTTCAATACAAACTACAACCGCGCTATTAACGTGGAGGAATATGCTTCATCAATTGGTATGAGCATAAGCTGGTTTATCAGGAGCTTTCGGAAATATACCGGTAATACACCAATACAATTTCTCACATCACTAAGGATGACAAACGCACAGGTGCTGCTTGAAACGACATCCTACTCTATAAACGAGATTGCAGGCATTGTCGGATACAATAATCCACTATACTTCAGTCGATTGTTCCATAAACAAAAAGGATGTTCTCCTTCTGAATACAGAGCCAGAAATACATAATAAAAAGACAAAAGCAATATTATAATGCTAATTTTATCACTGTACTTATCTTTTTAATGAATGACTAACAGATTGTAAAAGAATAATCCTTATCACTCTCCGCACTGATACGATAATCCTCTTCCACATCAGTTCCCCAGCTGTCGATACCTCCAACACCTCTTACTGCGCCATATATGCATAAAACAGTTCTTCTTGCCGGTGGCAGTTCTTCATGGTGAAGAGCGTTTTCAATCTCAGATGCGGTATAAGGCAGACAAGAAAATGCAAATTTTTCATCATTCTTTTCAATGCGCAGTGTCTGTGATGAGCTATCTGTCCTGCTGTTATCAAGAGCCGTATGTCTTGTAATTTCAAGCCACTCTGTATCCATTCTCATACCACATTCCTGCGGAACAAGATATTGTGTAAGACTCAGATCGCCGATCTCATAGACGCCTTCTTGTGCACCTGCTTTTCTGTCAGGATATGTTTCCCCGGAGAGTCCCTTATATAAATATTTGTCAGCCAATGTTGGCATAATAAATCTCATTCCAAATACAGGAAATTCAGGGAGCCCCTGTACTCCATTATAATGTACATCCACGCGAATCTTTCCGGACGCATCAACGCTATAGCTCACAAGAACAGTTGTCGCCGGAGTTGTTATGGTCTCGTATGTATATTTTACAATAATTTCATCAGCATAAACATCACCGCCATAGCTGTTATTATCAGGTGCATATGGTTTTTGCTCCTTGCCATCCATGATCACCTGTATTCCCTTACAGTCAATAAACATATCTGCCGAAAGCCAGCTTCCGCTTTTAATATGGAACTTGCTTCCCCTGTCATTATCTGTCAACGCTCTCCAGAAAGTAGGCTTTGGGCAACGATACAGCCACTCATATCCATTTTTAACGATAGATTCCAGTCCACCCTGTGCATAAGAAAAAATATAATCAAAGCCTTCACCATGTACACCTAATGTATAGTCACCATAGACCACTCTTAATTTATCTGTATAAGCCATAGTAATACCTCACTTCCTGCATTGCCGGTTTTTCTTTCCTGTCAGCAAATACAATTCCATTTGCTGAGAATTCATAGTCTGCCGGTTTATCATCAAAATCTCCACCATAGCGTAAAACATCTTTTCCTGTAACGGAATCTTTTACCATAATTGCCTGGTCAATAAAATCCCATATAAATCCGCCATGATACATATCGTATTTGTCAATCAGCTTCATATAAGAGCCAAGTCCACCCATTGAATTTCCCATATCATGCATGAATTCGCATAAAATATACGGTTTTTTCGGACTGTTATTCAAGTATTCCTCTACATCCTCCGGTTTTGCATACATTCTGGTCTCAAAATCAGAAATAGTATCCTCATATGCCCTATTATAATAAGAGCTTTCATAATGAACTAATCTTCCATCCTTCTTTTCGGCAAAATAAACGTTCATTGCCTCAATGTCGTCTCCTGCATAGGATTCATTTCCTAATGACCAGAAAAGGATGGATGTATGGTTTTTAAAAGTTTCGAAATTGTTTTTTGCACGCTCAAGCACTGCATCTCTCCACTGTGGAATAGATCCCGGTACATTGCATGACGGTTCGATTGCCCCTAGTTTTTGGAATGAGCCATGGCTCTCCAGATTTGTTTCTGCCATCACATAAATACCTGCATCGTCGCACATATAGTACCATGGTATCTGGTCAGGATAGTGACAGGTACGCACAGAATTAATATTGTTTCTTAACATACATGATATATCTGCCTTCATGTCTTCTATACCAATGCATCTTCCTGTTCTTGCATTCCACTCATGACGGTTTACTCCCGTGATAACAAGACGTTTTCCATTCAAATAGACTACTTTATCTATAATCTCTATTCTTCTGAAACCGATATCATAAGGAATCACCTCGGCCAGTGAACCCTCCTCTGCTTTAAGCTCAACATAAGCATGATATAAATATGGATTATGATTGTCCCACAACTTTACACTTTCCAAATCAACACAAATCGTGCCTTCCAAATGGTCGTTTTCTTTATTTAACTGTAATGACTTCTCAACTAATATATTTTCTTCTCTGTCTTTTAAAATAAAGCCAGCAGTTACATTCTGACTGTCAGTAGCAGATACCTTCATGCTGACAGATACGCTTCCGCTTCCGCTTTCATTATCTTGATTTAACACAGGTTTGAACCATACATCCTCCAGATGAACATCCGGAATTGCCTTCAAAGTAACATTTCTGAAAATTCCAAAAAATCTGAAAAAGTCCTGATCCTCTAAAAATGCCGCCGTGCTCATCTTATGTACCTGCACTGCCAGAACATTTCCTTTTTCCTTAACATATGGTGTCAGATCAAACTCTGAAGGTGTGAAGCTGTCCTCTGCATAACCTATAAACTGACCATTAAGCCACAGATACATAGCTTCTTCTACACCTTCGAAGCATATATGGATTCTTTTTCCACACATGTTCTTATCCAAATCAAAGTATTTGATATAAGAGCCTACCGGATTGTACTGTGCTTCTGAGAACATTCCTTCTTCTGCTCCGGTTGCCTCCATACTATATGCTCCTCTGTGGTACTCTTTTCCTTCCCACGGATACATAGTGTTGATGTAACGTATTTTATCATATCCAGCCAGTTCAATATGTCCCGGAACCATAATTTTATCGAATCCTGATGCATCAAATGTTTCCTTATAAAAATCGACAGGTCTTTCCATCGCATTTTTGCTGTAAGCAAACTCCCATTGACCATTTAATGACTGTAATAACGGATTTTTTTCTTTTTTCATGTCTGAATAATCCAGATAATAACAATGATCACTATGTGGTTCCAATTGATTTACCTTAAACACTTCCGGATTATCAAGCCATTTCATATCAGCGTTCATATTTTTCCTCTCTTTCCAATTATTAATATATAAAACCAAGAACAATAACTGCTTTGTTATATCTAAGATATAACAAAACCCTTGCAAAGAGCAATGTAATAAATTGTACAAATCATGCACAAAATGATACTGTTATAATTACTGTATTATAAAATGAGGGTCAAAAGGCATCATTTATGCTTGCATGCAATTTAAAAAGCTCCCGTGCATTGCACAGAGAGCTTTTTAGTCCGGTTAGTACAGACATATATTAACACGCGAATTATATGATGACACTTGTTTCCCCTTTTTTTCAAATCTTTGGATTCTTGTAATAACCTGATATTCCATCTGCAGCTTGTCCGATGAACAAGAGTATACATAAGGTTCAAAACCGGTATATTCATCATCCCCTTGCGTATAATTATTCCCATAATAAAAATTCTCTATTATATTTGTCTCAAAGGAAGAATCTATTTTTGATTCAGACTCTTTTGGATCACCCATAGAATAATCACTGCCATATATCTTTGCATATAAATCTCTCATCACTGCAGCCTGTGCCTTAGGACTATCCATATCTGCACAATAATATGTAATATAAAACGGTACTCCAAGCACCGCATCAACAGCAGCCAGCATTCTCGTATCTTCAAATGATATTATAAATATCCACGCCGATAATTCCTTGCTTATATCCGATGTTACAAAATAATCTGATATTGTGTTGTCAAAGCTATCATCCAAAGCAACTGCTGCACCATATTGCCAAGGAGCTGCTTCATATGTCTGTTCTGTTTCGCTGTCTGTATCCTTTGAATAGTTACTTTCAAGGCTTTGGAGCATAACTATATCGTCTTCACCGAGCATCTGCATAATACCTGACTGCTTCTGCAGCTCACAGGCACCCTTCAGAAAAGTCTGAATAGCCGTATAAGCCTGTCCCACCGGAATCTCAGTATCCAACGGTTCCCTTTTCTCACTATATTTCCCATTCCACAGCTCATTTACATTGTCCTGCATCAGAGACATCATCTTTGTAAGCCTCTCTTCAGCTGAAATAGAGTGGCTGTAGGGGCTTATATCTGCGTTGCTTATCGTAGTACTCGTTTTGGCAATTTTTGCTGCTTTAAGTGAAATCAGATAATTCGGTATCATATTTCCCGCACATACAACTGCCAGAATAATGCATATACACACTATTCCCTTGATTTTATCCGGTTTTTTATCAATACATTTGCGCACTGATAAATGCTTACTTCTCATCCAATGCCTCCGCTTTCATGTCAAAATACACCTTGGTTCCTTTACCTGACTCACTCTCATAATGGATTTTTGTATCATGCAGCTTAGCAATCCTTGATACAAGTGCAAGCCCAAGCCCTGCTCCATGCTCACTTCTTGATCGTGACTTGTCAACCATATAAAAAGCCTCTGTAATGCGCTCTATATCTTCAGGCGGTATTCCTCTTCCATTGTCCGAAACTGCAATACGATAAATACTGTGCGAAATAAGTCTGCCTGATACATCTACCTTGCTGCCTCCTGATTTCACTGCATTGTCTATCAGATTAAGAAGCATGGTCTTAAACAGATCATATTCCAGCCACACCCATGCCTCATCCGCACTGTACACAATCTCTGTATTATGCTTTCTTGCCGCTTCATGTGCGGTTTCCACACAATCTGCTATAATCTCAGATATTCTTGTCTCTTCAAGCCTGAAATCATTTTTATCAAGAGTGATAAGCTCCAGCAGCTTAAACGATAATGTTTCAAGCCTCATGCCCTCATTCAGTATGACTCCGGCAGCACTGTGCACCTCATCCTCGGACAGTTTTTTCTGATACAGGGTATCGGCATATCCGATAATTGATGTCATTGGGGTTTTGAGCTCATGTGCGAAGTTTGCAGTAAAATCCTCCTGCTTCTTTGCCGCCATCTGAAGTTCATAAACTTTGCTTTCAAGGTTTTTCGCAAGCTCATTGAAAGCCCTCGCAAGCTCACCTATTTCATCCTTTGTCTTTACATCACTTCTTGCTGTGTAATCACCATCTGCAAATTTTTTGGTGGTGGCTGTTAATCCAGCAAGAGGCTTTGTAATCATCCAGGAAAGTATCAATATGACCATCATACCAACAGCAAGTATAACAATGTAGTACACGCTGCATCTATACCTAAGCTCCTTTGACTCATCGAAAACCGGTGTAATATCACTTTCCGTTATCAAAATATACCTGTTATCATTCAGTTTAAAGCTGCTTTTGACATGGATATATCTGCCGCTTTGCTTTTCGCCGGTATCTTTAGTATTCTCTTTTGACACTATACTGTATGTAAGCGTACCATCCTTTACCTTTATATTCTTTTGCTCATAATTACATGAATTGGCATATATCCTTTTTCCATCATCATCAGCAAGATACATTCCTCCTTCATCTCCAACAATGGATTTTGCCGACTGCGACATCATATCTGTAAGCTCCTTATCCACATCCTCACTCTTCATATTAAGTATGACAGTTTCAATCGAGTATTTTATCATCTGATGCTGTGAAAGTGCACTGTCCTGCTCCCTTTTCACTGCATGCTCCAGCGAATATGATAGAGTCACATATTCTATCATTCCAAGGGCAACAGCCAGTATCACTGTCATTCCAAGAAACATTTTATAGAAAAATTTCATCCGCGAACCTCCAGACGGTAGCCAATCCTGAAAACTGTGACAATCTTTTCATTCCAGTCAAGCTTTTTCCTTAGTCTTTGTACATGTGAGTCCAGTGTCCTTGTCTCCCCGGTATACTCCTCCTGCCATACAAGTTCATAAAGCCTGCGCCTGCTGAGTGCAACATTCTTATTCTTCATAAGCTCATACAGCAGATCAAATTCCTTTACTGTAAGCTCTACCTGCTCACCTGCCTTTGTCACTGTACGTGATTTAGGATCTATAGCTACATCCTCTATTTCCAGACGCTCTGCTATACGCTGAGTGCGCCTTAATACGGTTTCCACTCTCGCAAGCAGCTCCCCTATCTGAAATGGTTTGCATATGTAATCATCCGCGCCCATACGAAGCCCGCGTATCCTTTCATCCACCTGTCCCATAGCAGATATTATTATGACCGGAGTATCCCCAATTCTCCTGACATAGTCAAGCAATTCATAACCATTTATCTCAGGAAGCATAATATCAAGCAGCAGCAGATCATATCTGTTCTGCTCAATTTTGTCCGCCCCTTCCTTGCCATCAAACGCTCTTTCGCATTGATATCCCTCTGCCTTCAGGGTGTTGCATATTAAATTATTTATGTCGTTGTCATCTTCCACTATGAGAATACTGGTCATAAGCTGCTCCTCTTCTATGATTATGATAGAATTATTATAGCATAAAGATGTGTCATAGTTGTAAAAAACACCCTATTATTTAACTCAATAATAGGATGTTTTACCGGCACTTATACAAATATATTCTCACACATACATACTCCAGACAGCTCTAATCTGAGATGATATATTTTTGAATAACCACCTTTTGCCACTTTTTTCAATGCTGTTTGGATCATTTATTGAAAATCCTTCATCATCGTAGCCTGTTATAACCATAAAATGTCCTGTATCGGTAAAATCTCCCGGTCCTACATTTACCACAATATGGTGCCCTTCATCAAGCTCTGCTTTCATTCTGCTCTCATCCAGCGCCACTGCCTTTGCTTTTACGCCGTAGTGCATGCAGCCTTCACTTATAAGCGTCCATGAACTTCCCGATCCATCCACACTGTAACCGGCTTCCTTTGAATACTTTGCTACTGCAATAGGTGATGCCTCCCTATTGTGCGTCAGATATACCACTACCATCGAAAGTGTAGTGGGACCGCATCCGCTTGCTGCAAAGAAATTGCCGCTATATTTTTCGTAGCCCCAGCGTTTATCCCACTGCACAAATAACGGAACACTATCCATAGACGCTTCTTCTGTCAAATCAATTGCATGTTCCTTCACATGTTCCGCCGGATAATCATACACAAACTCAAGTGCCTCTTCATTCTTCAAAGCAAGGTCCTTTAGCTGTTTTGGATATTGGGTGCTATTCATTATATCATCAAGCATCAACTGATTATTTTGTATCTTATTCTTTTCAGAGATTTTGCTATTTTCTATAACAGCATTATCATATGTATTATTTCCGGCTTCAACATCATATTTATTTGTCCTGCCATCACCGTATCTTATCATACGGCTTCCAACAGCCACAAATCCAGCCACAGCTATTATACTACAGGAAAATATGATAAAACGCAGTATCTTTCTGCGCCTGCGTCTCCTTCGACGTAAATTTACCCCATGTCTGCAACATTTATTTTGTGTCATGTCCACTTTCTACCCTCCTGCTTCTTTGTAACTGATATTGTGTATCATTACTCTATCAAAAGCATTCGTTTATTATGTTGCATACTTGTGTCATAGTTGTAAAATGTTCCAATATTAAATTGTATAAATAAATTGGCCAATGACAGTATTGCAGGATATTTTAACCTGTCACTGTATTAAGCAACTTTTGACTATATATTCTTTTATTTTGGCAAGTAATAATTCTTTTCGTATTCTATAATGGCATCGTAAACAGAAAGGAGATGAATTTCCATGAGAAATAAATTACACAATTTTATTAATAACTTACTTAGCTTTTATGCAAGCTTCTTTACTCACAGATTTTATCAAATGTAATGTGCATAGCATACATAAAATACCTGATGTCCCCCATATCCTTCCACTAAAGCTATGAGTTGCATTCCAGTTTTCTTCATCATCTCTCTCATCGTCCAATGCTTCCTCGCGAGCTTATCGCCCACAAAATTATAGCCATAATCACAATCCATCTATTTTATTAAACAAAGAATAACCTATTCCTTGATTAATTACTCGCCATTTATTACTTCTTTTAATTTCGCAAAAAAAAGCATTCAAAGAATATCTTCCTGAATGCTTTTGATATACGCACTTTTTAATTAAGTATCAATACTTCAAAATTCTATTCTAACCTTATGGTCAGAAAAAAATCATAATTCTTCATATAGAAGAATAAAACTGAACTACAAATTTAATGGCAGGTATCACTTTGGACAAGTAATGTAATTTTCAAGGTGTAAAAAGGGGTTTTTTTAAGATTTTCAACAATTTTTCCACTGGCAAACCATCTTTTCCCCATTCTACACTTGAAACACATTTGTCTTTCTCAAACACTAATAAAGCAGGAGTTTGAGAAAAAGAATATTTCTGTTTAAATTATTTCCAACATTCCTCACTTTCTGACCTCAATTCTTTTAGTAATCTATTGATTGAATATCATTGACTGCTAAGTATTGTTTTGCGTTTGGCTTTGGCTCAACTATTTTCTGTGTAGACATTGTTTTGCCTATTAAAAAAGCACTCATTACGAGTGCTGATGTGATAAATGTGTATGCTATTTTGCGTTTCATAATTGTTTCCTCCTTTTTGGCATAAAAATAGCACCTAACAGATTTTTAATTTCCGTTGGGTGCTATTGATAACACTACACTTATTTGCTTATACTGATTTCTTTTTTACAATACGTAACTCATATCCTAAAGCATCAAGTATATGACTAAATGCTCTTATTGTCGGAATACTTTCTTTCCGTTCAATCCGTGAAATTACCTGTTGTTTATTTCCAGTTAATGAGGCTAATTCCTTTTGCGTTATATTTTCTTGTTTCCGTAAAGAAATCATTTCACCTATGAGCTTATACTCAGCACGGGATTCATCCCATGCCTTTTTAAATTCTGGATTATTTTGTCTTTGCTTTTCAATTTCATTTTTTACATTGATTTCTACAAATGGCATTTTGCTACCTCCTTATATAAATGTTTTGCCTAGTTGTTTTCCAAGTTCAGATGCTCGTTTTCGGACAAGTTTTTGATCTGTCTTTTCCGTTTTATTTTTCTGTTTACGGCAAGCATGAAGCAAATATATATTCTCTTTATCAACCGTAATATAAAATATGCGATTGTGTTTCTGAAAATATACCTCATATACTTTCTTTTCCCAACGCTTGAATTTGATTTTATCAAATTCTCCCTTTTCCATGCATTCCATAACAGATAAACCATCTGTCTTTTCATCTTCTGGTAAACTATTTATATAATCAAGTATTAAGTCTTTACCAGAATTAGAGCAATAATCGTGTAGTGTCATCTATAATCCTCGCTTTCTCTTTTGTCGATTACAGAATACAACATATAGGTTGTATTTGTCAAGCGCATTTTAATTTCCGTGAGCAGTATACAAGCTGTCCGTTTGCGTTTTCTACTGCAATTATATTTTTGAAAAGCATAAATGCTATAATCCGTAAGAAGCCGTGTATCATTTCTCTTCCAGCAGAATTATAGAGCGTGTTTGTGTATGGATCTGCGTAATACGTTTCGGTTGGTGTGATTGCTTTAATCATGGTTTTGTTCTCCCTTCTTTGTTGCAATAAAATAGCACCCGAATTGGGTGCTTACTTCTCGTAGTTTTCTTTGGTTGTTTCTTTGTCGGAACTACTAAATTTATTGCACATGTTCATATGCTTGCTGTGCTATCTTACCAGCTTCTCTAGCTTCTCTTTTTGTAGCAAAGCCAGATTTAGACTTCCATTGACGTTTGCCATCTATAGAAGCAACTTCAAACCGATATTCATATACTACTTTACCACTGTTACGAGTTCTTGCTTTAATTAATACATCGCCCATAGTCATACTCCTTTCAAGAACAGATGTTCCTCTTATTAGGAGTATAACATACCTCGTCCACATTTTAAATTTACGTGGACGAGATGTGGACATTTCAATATTATTCTCGTCCACATGTACTTTTATAAAAAATAAGAGAGCCTTCGGATTTCTCCAAAGACTCTCCAAAAAGCCCATAAAATCAAGCTTTCTATTTAGAACTTACCAGCCTTTGCAGCTTCCTCAACATAAGCTGATAAATCCCATAAGTTCGGGATTTGTGTTGATTACTTAACAAGTAGATAACAAGTACACAGCTTACCAAAACAAACCACAACAAATCTAATAAGTCAAATCCGAAAATCTACGCATCTAAAATAACATCAAATCAACTCATATGCAAGTAGAAAACTGCGAAGATAAGACCGAACTTAAGCTAGAACTGGCTCTGTATATTACTCATCTTTTACAAAATTTAAATATCTTCTACAGCTACCTGAATTTCTTCACTCATAGTCTGTATACTTTCTGATTGAGCTGAAATTTCTTCTGTAGTGGCTGCTATATTTGTAATCTTACTACTCATTTCTTCAATACTCTCCAGTAATTCAGTAATAGACCTTACACTAGCCTCTATCTTCGGAATTGTATCAGCTGACTGTACTTTATTTTGCTCAATTAACTTTTTTGTGTTATCAGATAAGTCTCTGATACTTGATGCTACAACTGCAAAACCTCTACCTGCATCACCTGCCCTTGCTGCCTCTATCGAAGCGTTTAGGCTTAATAAGTTGGTCTGACCTGCTATATCTGAGATTTCTTCGTTGCTGTTGTTATAATCTTTGATAAAGTCTGAAAAGACTTCAAGACTACCCCTGATTGCTTGACATTTTTCAGAAATATCACTTACCACCTGAGTAATATTTGTTGCATCTATAGCTGTAATTTCATTGGCTTTAGCTAAATCTACTATACTGGAATTAAGAAGATTGAACTGGTCAACTACCCCTGAAAGCTTTTTATTATGTACTTCCTGTTCATCAAGATTTTTCTGATGTAACTCTGCTACTTCCTGCTTTTCTAAGTCGGCTACCTTTTTGTTATAGTAGATACAGTTGTCTTTATTGTTTACATCATTATGAATGGCTTTTACCATCATTCTACAAGTGTCATAACCACAACAGCTACAATTAACACATCTATCCTCTGTAGTTTCTTTAAGTAAACTATCAAAGATTTCATTCTCCTCAGCCTTGCTAGGAATGCTCACTTTTATAGATTTATCCTCATAATTTCTACTGAAATCTTCAAGGTTTAAATCTGAGAACTGCTGGTCTAAAGCCTGCCATCTTTCATCATAAGTGAGTGAATCATTCCACGGATTAACTACCCCTGATTTATGAAAAATACCTCTTTTGACTGGCTCATTTACAATCAAGTCTTTAGCTTTTCCAATAGCTAACTCGATAGTTACATCATCAATATCTTCATCTACTGCTGTACCTCGTAAACAGCCTTTACTGCAATTCAGTATATCTACTAAAAACGGCTTATTGCCCTCTCTATCAGCATAAGTATCGAGGAACTTATATACTTCTGATACTCCTTCTACCTGTAATACAGGTACATTGCCAAGAAAGAAATTAATGTTTTCTCTAAGACCACCTGGGTGTGGATAAAGACTACCTAAACCATAATCAATTACCTCGTTATAAGCTTGGGCTGAACGATAACTACCCCTGATTGCACTCAATAATTTCTTAAATGTCACATTATACTTTACATAGCCTTTAGTATTTTTATCCTTTATCTCATCACCTTTAGCTATGCATGGTGAGATAAAAGCTAAATCTTCATTTATATGCTTGTACTCCTTGAGGTATATTGCTTCACACATCATAGGGCTCTGCAGGGGAACTAAGCTTTTAATTAATTCTGGCTTATACTTTTCAATGTAGTTAACAATTGCTGGACAAGGTTGAGATATAAGACCTGTCCTACCTGTTTCTTTAATGTATTTAATATAACTCCATGTGCAGATATCTGCTCCATGAGAAATATTAAAGATATCAACTACCCCTAAAGCCTTGAGATAACCATAAATCTGCTTGTAATCGTTAGGATAATTAGCTACAAAAGCAGGAGCTACCAAAATACTTATTTTCTTACCAGCTTTCAAATCTGCTAAAAATTGCTCTGTATCATCTTCATAATCTCTAGCACTATGCTGACAAGCTTTAAAGCAAGCTCCACATTTGATACAAGCTTCATCATTGACATCTATAGAACTACCCCTCGATACATTTGCAGTTAAAACTGGGCAACTTCTGATGCACTTATTACAACTGATACAATTTTCATTAGTAAATATCATAATTAAAATCAACTCCTTTCAAAATAAAGAGGTAGCTTTATTAACTACCCCTGAAACACTTTCATCATAATAATGCTGAACTGTAGTTAATGCTGATTGAATTTCACTTTTGATTTCTGTTTTATAGCTTTCAAGAGTCGTATCATATAAAATAGACTCCACTCTTGACTCCATCTTATTTAGAGAAAATACTGAAATACCTATAAGTATCATGCTTGTAATAAACTACAGATGATACTGCTAAACTAATCTTTTTAGCTAATGACTTCTTCATTGTTTCAAACCTCCTTATAAAATAATTATTATTGTTCTGGATATATTACTGGGTCAATCATTTTTCTTATGGGTTTAGCCCCAAATGTTTTAGGTTATCGCCATCCTGCCGCCATCCTGCCGCCATCCTTGACAGGTCAAAAAATAAATGCTGTGGGTTAATCACCGACGGCGAAGAACTCAAGAACAATCAGTTATGTTTCTCCGTCGATACAACAGTGTTGCATTTATTTTCTG
>Ga0256404_1002349_pt1 | contig 42037 bp, 33 predicted proteins | sample RumenRJG_01DNA_FD_185990 | JGI IMG/M metagenome (GOLD analysis project Ga0256404, IMG submission 185990) | Bovine rumen microbial communities from Lethbridge, Alberta, Canada - RJG_01 | ecosystem: Host-associated > Mammals > Digestive system > Stomach > Rumen | place: Canada: Alberta | collected... | reverse complement strand
GAATCCGACGCTACATTTTAACCGAGTGTATTTCGTGCACCCTTTTTCGGCGGCGAACATCTGGCTTTGCCCGTCAGGGCTCAGGCTCAAGGAATTTTAGCTGTTGGTTTGGCAAAATCCAACCTCAGTGAATAATTCAGGTATATCATACGCTATATAAAAATGCAATAAAAAGAGCAAAGATGGGCTCTCATCCCACGGTTGAAACCGTGGGCTTTCCCGCCTTAAATTTTGTAAAAAAGGCAGAACAGTACGGAAAACGGAAACAAATGTTACAAGCGCAGATCAGAAAGGAGAAACCCCATGTGCGCAGAACCAAGTCGTCATCCCCGCTTGTTCGTGACCGGGGACACCCACGGCCCGGACGGACACGGGCCGGACGGGTATGTGAACCGCTTCAGCCCGGCGTCGTTCCCGGAGCAGGAAGAGCTCACAAAGGAAGATACCGTCCTTCTTGCCGGAGATTTCGGCGCGGTCTGGGACTGGGACAAGCGATTCGTGCCGGCAGACTGCCAGTACCTCAAATATTCCGGCGAGCCGCACCGGCCCAATCTTCCCTTCGGGGAATCCATGGCTGAAAAACGGTGGCTCGACTGGCTCGCGGAGCGGCCGTTTACAGTTGCCGCCGTGCCGGGGAACCACGAAAACTACGACAGGCTGTACGGAGCGTACCCGCTCGTCCCGTTTGCCGGCGGGACGGCAAGAAGAATCCGCCCGAACGTCTATTATCTGGAACGCGGGCAGGTGTACACGATCGCGGGACGCACCGTATTCGCCTTCGGCGGGGCCCCGTCCCATGACATTTACGGCGGCATTCTCCGTCCGGCAGATTACGCCACGTGGGGCGATTTCCGCAAAGCGCTCCGGACCCTGCAGGCCGGGTACAATCCATTCCGCATCGAGCACATCTCGTGGTGGAAGGAAGAAAACCCGAACAAAGAAGAGATGGCACGGGGCCTCAAGGCGCTGGATCAGGTGGGGTGGCACGTGGACCTTGTGCTCACCCACGAGATGCCGGATCTCATTATCAAAGAAATGGATCTTGATCCCGGCGATCTGTCCGATTACCTCGGCCAGATCATGCGGCGGCTCTCCTACCGTTTCTGGATCGGCGGACACTATCACTTTGACACGGAATTCCTCGCCAAACGGGAATGGGTCCGCAGACACGAGGGGGACGAGGCAGCACAGAACTGCCAGAGCCGGGAATACATCCTGTACGACCAGATCCTCGAAGTCCCGTGGGCGAAACAATAGGATTTCCGGGATTCTCGCAGAAGCAGCAGCCTTTGTCCGGCTGCTGCTTTTCTTCCCCTACTTTACTCCCTCAGCAAAGGGCGTTTTGTTCGGGCAATACTTGAAAATAATTGTATTTTATTCGGTGCAATCAAGTGAGGCACTTCTTAATCCGGGTCGAACCGGGTCGAACCGGGTCAGTCCGCCCGGCGTCAGGTAATCACCGAAGAAGAACGGAATCACACCAGGCTTCGGACGGCAGCACCGCTCTTCGTTTTTGTCCCACGTGTAGTCCGTATAGGTTTCGAAATAGGCGTCCCGTCCGTCTTCCCGGCCGACCTGCTGCTCCGGCGGCACGGCAATGAGGCAGGGGACACGGCGGCTCTTCATGTCATCCTTTGTCCAAGGAGAGTTGCTACCTTCGCAGTCCGCCGGTTCCAGTACGTCCCAGTCGAACGGGAAGACGAGGCTCACTTTGCCCCGCACGTACTCCTCGTATACCGGATCGGCATTGTACTCGTACGGCGCGTCGTCCCAATCGTCGCCCCAGTAGTCCGTATCCCCCTCTTCTCCCAAGGAGAACTGAACGACATTGCCCTTCTTCTCCCAGTCGATGATCGGGAGAGATGAGCCGCCGCTGCCCGCCTGCTTTTTCTCTGCCGGAAGATCCGTCCACGCGGCGTTTCCGCTTTTTGGCATCAAATCGTCCGGCAGGATGATGCCGGGTTCCATCGAGTCGCCAAAATAGTACCGCCTTGTGTGTTTTCCACCGACGTAGTCCGTGAATGAGTCCCACACCTCATTTGTCCAGGCGGGCGGGACAACGACAAGGCACGGCTGCCGGCCTTCCTTGAGATCATTCTTGCTCCACGGCGCGCCCCATCTGCCGCTTGCACCCCAGCTGGCGTCCTACGGCTCACGAATATCCCAGTCAAGGGGAAGGATAAGGTCAGTCGTACCTCTGACGTGTTCCGGGGATACCGGGCCGGCGTTTTCCTTATAGCCGTAATCGTCCCATCCGCTGCCGGAATACGTCGCGTCCTCGTCCTCGCCCAGATAAAACCGGACATAGTTCCCTTTCCGGGCAAAATCAATGATTTTCATGCCGATCGTCTCCTTTCTTTCCAAGCAAGTTTCGTTTTTGCTTTCGCACTTCAGCCCTATTCCGGAACAGGACGTACCGTACAGAGACAGAAAACTGACCTTGCGAAATCGCAGGAAGGATGTTACAATATGGATGTGGAAAAGGGTACCATCAGTAGACGGTTAGCCCTAACTATTTGGTCAAGATGACCGCTCTAGTTTGTGAGGCTGAGGGCGGTCATTTTCTTTTTCTCATTTTTCTTTCCACGCAAGTTCCGGTTCTGGCAGCCACTGGGCTTCCGCAATGATCTGCTTTCGCATGCCGCTCTTTTCGATAATCTCGTTTGAAAGCGCAATCCCGTCGTTGGCATACGGCCGCACACGTTCCGGCACGCCCGCCCAGAGTGGGTCCGAATCCGGGCAGATCGCCACTGCGTCAGTTTCCGTAAATCTTGGAATGATCTTCTCCGCATCATGGAGGATCACCGGCAGACCGGCCCGATGCAGGGCAAGCACGTACTGCAGGGCCTCTGCAGAAGAGCCGTACGCGCTTCCGCTCACCAGAAAACACCAGCCGTAGTTTCTCTGTGCGGGATACAGATGCATGCTGTGCTCGATCGACATGGATGTGCGGATTTCCCATGGATGCCCGCCGTTCCACTTGTACCAAGGCTCTTTTTCCTGGCAGTACCCACGAAACGCCTCCGGGTCGTCCTCCGGCAGCTGGCAGAGTCCGTCGTCACGTCCGTCCGCCCAGGACAGGTACATGGCCATGTCGTCGGTCAGACGTCCGCCCTTTTCCGCTTCTTCCGCCTTGTACCGGCTGCGCTTTCTGCACCCCGAAGCTCTGAGGCACAGGGCTGCCGCGCGCAGGTAGGTGCGCAGCGTCATTTCCGAAATAAGTGGTGCCATCGGGTCTTCCGCAAGAAGCCTGTCTTTCATCGCCAGAAACTCCCGCAGATCATTTTCTTGTATACCTTCGAGGAACCGCTGCCGGATGGCCGGAACCAGATCACGGAGCACTTTCCGGGAAATGAGGCCGTACTGCTCTTCTTTCGGTACGGTTTCCGCAAGCCATGTTGCATAGGTGCCTGATCTTACCCGTTCCCGTGTCTTTTCTGTTTCTTCCTTCAGCCACGCAAGGAACGGCACGGCATCCGTCTTGGGCCAGTCTTTCGTCTGCTCGTTGTGACTTTCGATCACAAATGCGTGGCCTATGAACAAAGCTGTGTATGGCTGTCCGTCGATAACGGAGTGGATCAGCGTGATCCGGTAAATTTTCTCCGGGTGTGGGTATTTCTCCCGGAATTCCTTTCGGATATCGGTTTCCGTATAGTCTTCGTCGATCGCATCTTTCCTCTCATTCACGTACTGCTGCATGGTGCCGCACGGCGCGGATACGATCCACTCCCAGCGCTTATCGTAGCAATCTTCGAATGTCGGCGCGATATCGAGCATCATCTGCACAATGCTATCCAGCACCGCCAGGCTTTCCGGCGTAACCGGGCCCGGCAGATGGATACCCCCACGGGCCGCATCATGCCGCCAGATCCAGTCGTCGATATCCGGGGCCGTAATCAGTTTTTCCTTCCGCATAGTTCTCCTTCCTGCTTTTTGCACATCTGAGCAAATTTTGCATTCCTGTTTTGCGCAGCACTGCCATATGCCGGGTATGGTCCTGCCTCTCAAGCGCATTCCACACCTTCCGAAACGCGGGTTTTTCGATCTTTCAGGCTTTGAGCCAGGCTTTTTCAGACTCATCCATCCTTCTTATCTTTTCTTTCCTTTTCTTCTTTCTCGTGCAGCTCTTCCATATTTACGGGAAAATCGTATCCCGCCTTCTCCATATCTTCCTTGATCAGCCCCTTGATGTATGCGCTCAAACATACGCCAAGCTCTTCCGATCGCTTCTGGATCAGCTCACGTGATCCGCGAACGAAATTTACATTGATTTTTTCTATGTTTTGCTTCTTGTATTTTTCCACTGCTTTCCGGGTTCGTTTCTTTGCATCCTCCTGCTCCGCCGGCGTTAATATTTTCTTTTTTCTTCCTCTCGGCATGCTTCTCTCCCCTCAGATTCGCATGTTTTTTAAGTGTTTTTTCAATATTTAGCTATGGGTGCCCATATACAAAAAGGATACCATTCGCGGTATGGATGGTCAATGCAACCGGCACCTCTCATGGGGGTGGCCGGCACCTCGATGAAGCGGTTCTCATCTGCGCAAAAACATGCTTGTGAGCAGAACGATTTTCGCGAAGATTTCTTGCATATACATAGTAGGTGCTTGTTTTATCTTCGAAAAGGAAAGGAATACTCACTTGGAATCCAGCAGTGCAAACCCGTACAATCACATATCCGCGCAAACCAGCCGTTTCGTCGCACAAGCAAACAGCATCATTTTGGCGCGGCAGGACCTTTCACTCAATGAAGCTAAGTTCATCCGCTTAATCATGATGCAGATTTTTTATGATGATCGGGATTTCCGCTCCTATGCCATTTCACTGGATGAGCTCGGCAGCTTTTTCGGCTGGGAAAATAAGCGAGAACTGGCGCGCCGTGCGGAATCATTTTGCGGCAATATTATGCGGAAAACATTTCAGGTGATCAGCGCAAACGGGGATTGGCTCATGGCCCACTGGGTTGAGGAATGCCGATACGATGCGGGAGCACGGATTATTTATGTTCGCTTAAGCGAAGCAATCAAGCCTTACCTTTTGAATCTGCGGGGGTTTTATACGCAGTACCGCCTATCCGATATTTTGCAGTTTCGGAGTATTTCTTCTATTCGGCTTTACGAAATGCTGCTTGAAGAGCAGCATAAACGGTATACCGGGAAAAATGGGGAGGATGTGTATTTATCGATTTCTCAGATCCGTGATGGGCTCATGCTGTATAAAGAGGATGGCAAAGGAGGCTACCAGAAAGAAAGGGGCCGGCTTGTTCCCGCGTACTCGCAGGTATCCATGCTCCGGAAGAAGGTGATCGATGTAGCCGTTCGCGAAATCAGTGGGAAAACTACCTACCGTGTTTCATGCGAGCCGGTAAAAAAAGGGAAGAAATATATTGGATTTCAGTTCCGAATTTACGGATGCCATGTACCGAAAAATTGAGAAGTGCAAAATACAAGCCCCTTGTAGATTTTTCCACAAGGGTCTTCCAATACCAGCCCCCCCGCGTGAGGGTGAGGGGTTTCAATCTCCGACCACGATCAGCTGGATCGGATGGCTATTTCAATACCAGCCCCCGTGTGAGGGGCTTCGGAAGATCTACGGCGACGGACAGCATGCTTTTTGATTTCAATACCAGCCCCCGTGTGAGGGGCTTCAGGTCCGCCAGATAGAGCGAGCAGAGTGCCACGATTTCAATACCAGCCCCCGTGTGAGGGGCTTCATATTATCGAGGCGTTGATTGCAAAGTATTGCACGATTTCAATACCAGCCCCCGTGTGAGGGGCTTCCAGAAGGGCCGCGCTATGAGCTCAACAACGGTATTTCAATACCAGCCCCCGTGTGAGGGGCTTCAGTCTTGTCAGCGGTAATACTGCTGATGTTTATATTTCAATACCAGCCCCCGTGTGAGGGGCTTCGCATCAAGTGCCACCTCGGATATGGGAAACAATATCATTTCAATACCAGCCCCCGTGTGAGGGGCTTCCGGAAGGCGTTCGGAATCCGCATGCCCTCTCTTTTTATTTCAATACCAGCCCCCGTGTGAGGGGCTTCGAAAAACAGTGGTTTTACCGCGGCCACGCGATGTATTTCAATACCAGCCCCCGTGTGAGGGGCTTCTATCTCGAGCTGCCGGAGGAAATCGAGATTGACAATTTCAATACCAGCCCCCGTGTGAGGGGCTTCAGCCGCGGCACCGAGCTTGGCGCGAAGCGACAGTATTTCAATACCAGCCCCCGTGTGAGGGGCTTCTCTGCTGCCCCGCTTTTCTTACGCGTTATGTTGATTTCAATACCAGCCCCCGTGTGAGGGGCTTCCAGAACATACGTTCTGACCAACCGCAGAGCGGAAATTTCAATACCAGCCCCCGTGTGAGGGGCTTCGATGAAGTCAGTATGCTGCGGATGGATACGTTTATTTCAATACCAGCCCCCGTGTGAGGGGCTTCTCTCGGTACGCCCGCGTGTAACGCGGTCATTATTTCAATACCAGCCCCCGTGTGAGGGGCTTCCGTACAGCCGCGCGATCTTGGTGATCGTGCGTGTATTTCAATACCAGCCCCCGTGTGAGGGGCTTCAGCAATATTACACAACAATTATTGTGCAATATTGTTCATTTTTTCATGTCAGTCCCTCTGTGAGGGGCTTTTACTCCCGCTGCCCGGCGATCTGCATCGAAAAATCCGCCAAAATGCTGGCAGGATCAACGAGAACCTGCCCGTATAGCAATGTACGCCTGGGGTTCTCGCCTGGGGTTCTCGCCCGGCTTTTATCAATCAACTTTGATCCAGTCAAACTTACTGCCCCAGTTGTCCCAGTCAATATCCCAATCAATGTTTCCGGTATAATCGGCAACTCCTACATTGATACCGTTCGGAAGTTTTGATTTATGGAAAACCACATCATAGTCGTGATAACTTCTCGGAGCATCCACACCTTCTTTTTCCTTTACACTAAGCAGTTCAAAAATCTGATATGCCGGTGCGCAGCCGAGAAGCGCTTCTGATGCATTCTGCTCTTCTGCTCTTTCTCTTGCTTCCTTCTCCTGTTTGGTACTGGTTATTTCCTGCGTACCAACATGCTTGAAAACAAAAATCGGAAGAAGGGTCGCCATGCCCATTTTGGAAGCAGAGATATTATAATCATACATCCGTGCCCATGCTTCCATCAGGAGCTGGAAATCTTCTTCTGTCATGCCAGTGTTTCTTGCCAGACCTGCACTCACGGAAGCCCTTACCGGAAACAGCGCATAGGGAACAATCTTCTTATTTCCCATGCCTCTCTTTTTATCGTCCGGAATTCCGGCTGCCCATTCATCATATTCCTTGAGGGTGCCAAAATATTTTTCTGTTTCTCCCTGCGGAACAGCAAAAGCTTTTCTCGTGATTCCCACGATTTCCGGTGTGACCGGATCAACTGATTCAGAGAATTCAAACTGGACCGGGCCGTTGATCTGTCCGGCATTCAGACCGGTCGAAAGAACGCCGCCAAAGACTCTGGCGTCCCAGTATTTCTTCAGCATAAAGGCTCTGGCCTCCGCGACGCCTGTTGTCGTGTTCTTAAACTTTTTCACATCCACCTTTCCATCCTTCGCTCCGTGCAGAACAGCCTCCGCAATGTCGCGGTTCAGACTTTCTCCGTGCCGCATGAGGATATCAAGCCCGTTTCCGTTCGTATCTGTTTTTCCACGCTTTGTTCCATCCACATATCCGCGAATGCGGCTCTTGATCGAGACATCGGTCATGTATGCCTTTCCTGTCTCCTCATCAATTCTTGGGCGATTATCCATATCCGGATCGCCATTCGGGTTGCACCTTACGCCCTGTACAAGCGAAACAATTTCGTATCTGTTCTTCAGCTTCATTTTTCTTCCTCCTTACTCATAGCCTGCTTCTTAGCTGTCAGCATTCTCAGCTTCAATTTTCTGGTTACTTTTTTCCCTTTTTGCTGCAGACTCTTCGTTGAATATATTCTGCTGCCGGTAGTATCCTAAAAGAAATTCTGCCTGCTCTGACTTCGTAAATGTTTTCGGGAACTCCGTACCAATATTGGCCGTAATTTCCGCGATCTTCCGGTTGAAATAGTCCTTGTTGTCGATATTCTTCATATGAGCAAAAGACAGCTTGGCCATCTCTACAAATGCTTCGTCCGGGTGCTTGAACATCATCCCGATATACCGGGAGCATACATCGTTTCCAATCGGCGCAAAATGAGCCGCTGCCTTCTGAATCCGGCCATAAACCGCAAACAAGCGCCCGCATGCATATGCCTTCGGCTCATTTCCTGATACGGATGCATCGTCCATAAGTTTGATTCCTCCTTGTTTTCTCGTGAGATATACTTTAAGAACCTGTATGAAAACGGGTTTCAGCTTCTTTCCCAGCAGAAGGCTTGTGTAACCTTTTGTTACTGCCTTCTGAAAGAACAGATTCGGGATTTCCTGCCCCGAATAGATGGCTCTAAGCAGGCGCAGCATATCTTCACCATATTCGGCCCTGCTTTCTTTCAACGGTCCATCCGATGTATTTTCCCTGTCGAGCAAACTAAATAAAAGGTTATAAATATTCCGGACTGCCCTTTTGCTACACCGCCATCTTTCCTTGTCATCCTTTTCCCAGACACAGATTTCCGTATCCTGATACCACTGATAAATTCCTTTTCTGAGATCCCCGTATCTGCCGGAAAATGCTTCTCTTGTACTGTACCGTTCCTGTGAATTTGTCGCTTTGAATATCCGGAAGTATGTATCTGCCGGATATCTTTCCGGCAATGTGCCTTTCAGAGCGGCCTCATACAAAGAGGTAAGATCCGGGGTGTTGGCAAGCAGATCCGCCTGTTTCTTTTCGCCTGAAGTTCCCTTTGGCGAATACAGCGTTTCTCCGATCAGATCAGGTACTTCATCCGTATACCAATAGAAAATACCGAATTGATCGGAACTATTTTGCTTTGATGCTCCCAAGTTGTTTAATGTATCCGCGATAATCACAGATTCCGCATCTCCGATTGCAGAGTTCTGCCCTCTTTCCAATCCATATGAAGAAAATGATGACCTGCCCTGAAACGGCTTATCGTAGGAAACCGTGAGATTCGCTGCCTTTTTAAAAATGCCATTCTGTACCCTTGGCTTTATTTTTTCGGAAATCATCACCGGCTGCCCGGTAATCGAGGAAACCATCTCCCGGCCGCTGCCCGTTCTTCCCTGTCTGCGAGCATACGCTTTCACATGGGATGCCAGCCAGCCTTTCCACACTCCGGATTCAATAATCGATTCTCCTTCTATCTTGAAGGTAAGCAGTTTTTTCCCCACAGGGTTTCCATCCGAATCAATCGAAAGAAGTTTATGATCAATTAACGCACTGGCCAGTTCCTTTCGGGCCTCGGGATCGGTCTCAATGGATTCCAGATAGATTTTCAGCGGCTCAAACTCCGGAACTGCGGCACAGCATTCTTTCATAAGAGATACCCAAGCTTTATGATTTTTCGTGGTCTTTGCCGGATCGTCAGGCGGCACAATCCGTTCCGCTTTATCTACGATGGCATTCGCTCCGATCCCCTGCTTTTCCGTTCCGAGATCCGGGCAGGAAATTTTTTCAGCGCCTCCTTTTTCAATCGATTCCAATTCTCCATCTTCATCGATACAAATATAGCCGGCGATCTGCTTCCTGTTCGTATTTGGCTCCTGTACGATCCTATGCTTAATTCCATACGCATATATATCCTGCAGCATCAGATCAGCCTCCTTATCTCAGGGCTTCCCCATCCGGGCACTTCGATGGTTCCGTTCCGCATAACAGCGTGATAAAACGAAGGACTGATCACTTTCTCCGCGTTTCCATCCGCAGATGTGTCCAGTTTTTCATTGCTGGTAATGTCAAAGATATCGTAGAGCATATACCCCAGGTCCTGGCTCACCCCGATCGGCGTCATGCCGGGGTCCGGCATTTTAAAGAAAGCCATGCACTCATGGGTGCCGAAGAACGGCTGCCGGAAGCATTTTCCCTTTTGAATCCGATTGGTAAACTGATTGCAAAGCGCTTTCATCGTGATTCTCGCCGGAGCATCCGGTCTTCGGACAATGTCAGCCGTAATACGGTAATACACATCTTTTAAGTACACGTTACCTCGTTGCGTCCCTTGGCCGGTACGGCCGCATAATAACGAGTTATCCGCTTTGCCCATTGTCAAATAAATCGGGCGGGGGCTCGTCGATTCAATTTTTGTTTTTGATTCATTGGTCTTGATTTCGATTGTTTTGATCGGTTTCATGACCTCGATTTTCCTGATCTCGTAATAAAACTCAATCGGTTTCAGATAGATACTGCAGAGGATTCCTCTGCATGCAGACGGCGTAGGCACGCTATAGCTGACCCGCTCGATCTTGCTTTCCGGCGGTGTAAACATAGCGATTTTACCCCATACATCGACCGCTACTTCAGAACGGTCGGCTCTGTATTTTGCCATTTATGTCCCTCCTTTAGTATATCGACCTGATCCCAACAGTTTCCAAGTCCAGTCCATGTTCGGTATAATACTGCCTGTCCTCCAGAAGATACCAGTTCGTAGGCTCCCGGCCTTCCCTTGTCATCATGGATAACTGCTGGCAGCACGCTTTCACGCGATCAATCTTGTTCGGATATACCGAAACCGTAATTCCGGCTGTCTGTTTCATCTGTCCCTTTGTGATTCCGTAATCTGACTCCTGTAGTTCTGCTGCAATTTCTGTGTATATTCCCATGCTTCTTTCATTTTCGTTATAGGGAACGATAATATTGAGCTGTTCTTCATCCTCAATGACGGAATAGTTCTGCTCTGTTTCAAAGTAGTCTTCCTCCTGGATCGCACTTGTAAGATCCGGCTTATCCTCTTTTGCCTCCTCCGATCGAAATAGTCTGCGATAATACCAATTCATATCATCAAGCGAATCCGTAGATAAAGAGCTTCCTTTTTTTCGCTTCTTTTCTGCCATAAAGAGCGTTTTTTCGCTGGCCGTCATGTAATCTGCCCCAGGGAAATCATACTGGCTGTGATTCCTGTGCCTGAAAACAAGCATGTATCCGTGCCCTTCTCCATTCCGGTTGATTCTGCCTGCCGACTGCGCCACAGAGGAAAACGGAGCATATTCCCTCGCGCCACAAGGAAAACTGACATCCACGCCGGCCTCAATACTCTGTGTACTGGCCAACAGGCACGGCCGGCCTTCCTTTAATCTCTGCTTCATCCAGTTTGTAATATCCCGTTTATGGTCCGGGCAGAGGGCTGATGTTAACAGCCGGCAGTTATCTTTTCCATATCGATGAGTCAGTTCCTCATACATCGCTTTTGCCTTTTTCGTTGTGTTGAATATGAAAACCGCCTGCTTCTTACCGGAAAACCGTTCTGCCAGAGCCTTGGCATCGTACTCTGTATCGCCCGGAGCAAACTCAACATCCGTGTTCTTTGCTGTATGGTAGTCCGCATACAGCTTATTTACATTCTGGATCACTTCATCGGCCCGCCAATGAATTCCCTTCCTGTATTCGTAAGAAGGCAGCGTCGCTGTCGAAAATAAAACATCCGTGTGATACCGCTCCACAAGCTGCTGAAGGGCACCGATCGTACAGTCAAGAACAGACGCAGGAAGTGACTGGCACTCATCAAACACAATCACGGAGTCCGCCACCTGATGGAGCCGTCTGAGTTCCGTGCTCTTTGCCGCAAACAAAGTCGAGAAAAACTTCACGGTTGTTGTCACAATGATCGGTGCCGACCAGCGGTCCGCATATTCCCTCGTTCTGTCCGTATATTCCGTCCGGCTGTCATCTTCCAGCACGATATCCTGTCCGAATATTTTTTTGTACTCATCTGCGTTCTGCGTGATGATGGACAGGAACGGGAGCACGATAAAAATCCGCTTATGGTGCTCTACCGTTGCCTTTTCCAGCGCGTATTTTATGATGGCGAGAGTTTTTGCCGTCCCGGTTGGCGCAGTCATGGTGCAGAACTTGCATCCTGGCTTGATGCCTGCATCAGAAGCATCTCGATAAACGATTCCCCGTAAAGCATTCATCGGGGCTGTCTGATCTGTACTCTGAATAATCTGATTTCTGTAGGATTCAAGCTGCTTCAGCATCTTTTCTATACAGGAAGCAGACAGTGGCGGCAATTCTGATTCTTTAAAATATTCCGGGTCGTCCACCGATGCCGCAGATGAATAATCGGCATCAACCAAGCACGAAAGGAGCATGCGGGCAAACAGCATGCGCGAACCGGAAGAAAAGATTGCCAGATCGCCAACTTCTTTTGCCACAGAAGATTTCAACACTTCCAGAACGGGTTTCTCGTATTCAATAAGGCTCTCGTATTCTTCCTGCGAAGATAACGCATTCTCTTTTGGCGCATCGCCGTAATCATTTCCGATTTCCATTTGTTCACGAGAGTTGTAATCAGTCGGAATCCCGTAATCATATGCTTTGCAACGGAGCCCCGAATGATGGGCCGCACAAACCCCGGCAAGAATCCGTCTCGTATCTTTCGGTATCGCCAGCATTTGGTTGTATATCACGATTCCTGCTACAATCGCGTGGTCTACCTTTGTTCTTGAGCTGAATAGGATTTCCTGAAATTTCTTTGTGTACTTTCCGCAATCGTGCAGTTTTCCGCTCATTTTCCCTGTCTGTTCGCACCCAAAAGTGCTCGCGTACGCTGCCGCTTTTCTGGCAACAAGCTCCGTGTGGTGTTCAAGCGGTTCCGGATTTCCGGTTTTATCTTTGCGCGCATAGTAGTCCATCGCGAGCCTCTTTCCTTGAGATTTTCTTCCCGAAACTTGCCTTCAGAAATGATACTTTTTCTTATGGCTGTCGCGCTTATTTTCGTGTTGTATTCCTTCTTAATTTCTGTTATTATTATAGCAGAAATTATGTTTGGTTGCAAGTATTGGAGGACGCATCTATGCGGAAAAGAAACGGAATTTATTATAAGATCCGGCACGGTTGTTTCCTGCTTCAATATGAACTTGTGTTTGTAATGAAAGGCAGGCGAAAAGCGCTGGTCGGGGAAGTTAGGGAGTGCGTGTACAAGACACTGCGCGACGGGCTGGAACATCAGGGCTGCCCTATCATTCAGATGGATGGCGGGGCGGACTATGTGCAGATCAGGTTCGAGGCATCGCCGGACAAGAAATTGACGGAGCTCGCCAATATGTTAAAAACCCGTTCAGCGCGTATGACTTGGGCCAGGCACCCGGAAGCCATGCGGCAAATTTACGGTGACGGGCAGCATGTCTTCTGGACAGACAGCTATTTTGTGGAGAGCATCGGATACGACAGCCCGGACGCCATTACCCGGTACATTGAGAATCAGGAGCAGGACCAGGACCAGGATCAGACGCAGGAGGAAACCTAATGGGCAAAAACTTCTATATTTCCGATACGCACTTCCATCACGAACGGATGGCAACGTGGGAACGGCTCATGGCCGAACGGCGGGGCGAGCCCTACCCTTTCGCAAACGAGGAAGAGCGCGATGCCGCGATTATCGCCCGTTGGAACGCGCGGATAAAGAAGCGCGATACAGTGTACATTCTTGGCGACTTTTCGCTTAGTATGTCCATCGAAGCCTGTGCGGATATCCTGGCGGGGCTCAACGGCAAAAAAATCCTGATCCTCGGCAACCACGACCGTGCGAATCTCCGTGGCCTGCCCTATCTGTCGCGCTCCGGTGTCGTACAGGTCGCTTCCTACCTTGAGATTTCTGATCAGGGGCACCCGCTTGTTCTTTCGCACTACCCCATTCTCTTTTGGAACGGGCAGCACCGGGGGCACATTCTGCTCTACGGCCATGTCCATAATGCCCCGGAGTGGAATCTGTTTCGGGATGCGCTGGCCGCTGCCCGGAAGGACGAGCCGGATATCGCGCCGGCATACAACGTCGGCGCGGTCGTGCAAAACTTTACGCCGCGGACCATCGAGGAGTTGATCGAAGCGGGAGAAGCCGGGCGGAAGGTGTCGGAGGACTCGTCAGCCTGAGCGGCAAAAAGCAGAAAAGAAAACAGATCAGAGAAAAGATCCCCGTTTCCTACGTTCCCTATATTCCTCGCTTCCCCGTTTCCCGCGCCCTGCCGAAACAGGAAAGAAAAAAGAAACAGGGCAGAAATAGCGGGCAGCGAGCGAGGAGAATCACAGCAACGGTTTCTTTCCGAACCTCTTTTCCGGCATATACAACATGTAAACATTGATGAGTGGAGCAAAGAAGCTCCGCTCTTTTTTTGTGCCCCAGAGAGGGCAGAGAGGAGAACACATATGAGCTGGCATGCATACAGCGAATCGAAGTATGGGATGTTTCTTAACACAGAAGAGGCTGACGATTTCTGCCGCGCTTTTGCCAAAGCACATCAGATTTCAGAGGAAAAAGAGAGCGCTTTTCCAGAAGCTCCCTGGGAAGAAATCGATCTCTTAGATTTTCGAAGTGACACCGGCTATGCCGGACGGGCCATCGTGCATCTGGATGGGAAGGAACATGCGGAGGACTACAACGATTTCTGCTATGGTTTGTTTTTCCCATCCATCGAGCAGGGAAGCATTTTTGCGGATCAGCTCAAATGCTACCGGGATATTGAGGAAATGGCAAACGAATTCCGCGAAGAGTATGCCGATTACCTGCCGGCCGATTTCAATTATGAGGCGCACATGGCACACGCCAATCTCGTGGTTAACTGAGAGCTGGTTCTGAGTCAGGGCATGCAAAACAACACAGAGAGAGACGAAAACGCAGGCAGCGTTTCCGTCTCTTTTTGCGTTCGCAATCCCTCACCACTCTCTTCTCTGTTTCGGCAGCGATTTCTTCCCGAACCTCTTTTCCGGCATATACAGGGTGTACTTATTGATGAGTGGAGCAAAGAAGCTCCGCTCTTTTTTTGTGCCCGCAAGGCGGGTGGAAAGGAGAACCTATGCTGTACTACAAAGTTAAGCCGGAAGCCGACGGAGAAACAAGATTTGTCCGAAATCCCAAGCGCCATGTTATCGTTGCTGATAGCAGCCTGATCGGCAATGAGCTGTATACGCCCGGCGAATTTCGAAAGCTGGCGAACCGGCGCGACTGGTTTATCCCTACAAAAATTCCAAAAACCGAAACGTTCTTTTCATTTGGCGCGCGTTTCGAAATGCACCGGGAAACGAAGGCGGAACAGACGCTGTATCTGCCGTTCTGATTCTGGCAAATAGGATCATGCACAAACAGGGAGAGATGGAAATCTGTGTTTCCACCTCTCCTTTTTCGTGCCTGCGCAGGCTTTTGGTTCTCTTTTCTTCCCACAGCCTTTTTCCGGCATATAAAAAGTAACGTTGGTGATGAGTGGAGTATACAAAGCTCCGCTCTTTTTTTTGTGCCCGTGAAACGGGCAGAGAGGAGAAAATATGAAAAAAAGAATGAGAAGAGTCAGAAGGAATATCACGTTCTGGCTCGCAATGGCTGCCGATATTGTGATCACGCTTGCCTTGTTTGCGGCAGGCGGATTCGCAATATTTGCCGGCATGTTCATCTGGTTTCAAATGAGCATGCCGGACTGGGTCGCTTTCACAATTCAGGCAGGTGGCATCGCCTTAATGATGCTCGCTGAAGGCCGCCCGCTCATTGTAACGGCAATAGCCGAGCGGCGGGCAGAGAAGGCGCGGAAAGCAAGAATCGCCCGCCGAAACCGGATGCGGGCGATTGAAGCACAGAAAAGAAAGGAGGAAGAGAAAACCGACAGCCTCATCGACTGATGGGGCTGAAAAACTAAGCACAGAGAGAGGCGAGGCGCGATTCGCGTTTTCGCCTCTTTTTGTATCCCCGCAAATCCCCGCTGCCCTCTTCCATCTCATTTTCCGGCTTAAGCTCTTTTCTTTCCGCAGCCGTTTTCCGGCATATAGAGAGTGTAATCATTGACGAGCGGAGTACAGAAAGCTCCGCTCTTTTTTTATGCCCGCAGAGCGGGCGGAGAGGAGAAACATATGAATACAGCAATGATCGGCGCACAGAAAGCATCTTACGAGGAGCTTCTTGGAAAAATGCATGTTGTGCTTCTTCCGGCAGGCAGAAATCAGGCGATGCTTGCCCTGATCCCGCACAAGCCCATGGCAGACCTAGCGGCCGTTTTCGTGGACGGTGAAGGGAAGGCTGTCACGAACAAGGATCTTCAGGATCTGGGCATCTCCATTGAGCAGTTTGAGAAGGATGCCCTCGATGCGGCATCCAAGAACTGCCCCGGCGAGATGCTGACGATCGAAGAGGCTTTGAAGCTCATCGATCCGGATTTTCCGATGGATGAAGGGCCTGCTGAATGGCAGCTCTTCGTTGCCTCAAACAAAGAAAGGAATTACGGTGCCGGCGTGATCGCGTACCCCGGATTCCTTGATCGGGCAGCGGAGAAGCTGGGAGGTGACTTTTTCGTCATTCCCTCTTCCATCCATGAAGTGTTGTTTCTGAGAAAATTGGAAACAGTCACCGCTGCCGACCTTGACGAGATCGTTCATGGCGTGAACGCAACCGAGTTGAAGCCAAATGAGGTTCTGTCCGACCACGTATACCAGTACGACAGGAAGACAAAATCTTTCGAGATCGCCATTTGATAAACCTACCATAGAGAGAGACGAAGACGCACCCGCGCCTCCGTCTCTTTTTTGCGTGATATACACAAAAGGCAGTCCCATACGGACCCGCCTTTTTCGCATCCTTCAGAATTCCCCGAACCCGTCGTCGGTCGTTTCCTCCCCGCCGTCCGGCCGGTCTTTCTGGCTCAGAAGCCCCGTGTCTCCCTCATTGAACTCATCGAGATCATCTTCATCGTCTTCTTCGTCGTCATCTTCCTCATCGTCTTCGTCCTCATCGTCCCCGTCATCCGGTGTTCCCGCCGCGCCTGCTGTATCGGTTCCTGCTTCTGTTTCCTCATCGTCGTCCTCGTCCGTCTCTTCTTCCTTCTTGAGCCGGTTGTTCTCTTCTTTAAGCTGCTGCAAAACTTCCTCGTCGGAAAGCGGCTTCGGAATGTTGAGGCCCTGCGCATTTGCTTTCTGTGCTTTCTTCTCTTTTCCCGTCCCGCGGATACCGTGGATCAGGAACGCGAAGACGCCGCCGAAAATCACGAACACCGCAATCACACCCACGCTTGACGTGCCGCCGGAGTTCTCTGAATCGGATGAATCCGGATCGCTCTCGGAAGAGGATGATGCAGCTGTCGATTCCACGCCTTCCGCATCCGCCTTTGTCCCCTGCTCGCCTTCCGCTGTAATATTCTCTTTCGGTCCCGCGTATCCCATGGATGCGAAGGCACACGGCGTCGAGGTCGTGATGCGCCATTTACCCGCCGCTGCTTTTGCCACGTCAAGCTGCACAAAGGAATCTTCCCAGGTAACTGTGATGTCCATGCTCGCGTCCTTGAGCTGTGCGTCCGTCTTCCTCACCGGCGTTGTGTTCCCGTCCGGCGAAGTGAGCACGATCCGGTCCGGGGCGTCGTAGGTCCCGTCCCCGTCCGTGTCTGTCATATAGTGAATCACGATCGACACGGCCCCGTCATCCGCATTAAATACGTAATCAGTCGAGCCCGTCTTTGTATCACCGCTGACACTCATCGCGTCCTGTTCTTTGCTCTTCTTGTCTTCCGCTGCCTGCGCGTCCGCGTCGGAATCCGCGAGGAAGCCGGAGCTGACAAGATCGGAGTATTCCTGTTCCAGCTTCTCGTAGTCCGGAACGGAGAGCTTGTCCGCTGTCGTGAGCTCGTTGTATGCGTTCATCACATCACGCACCGTATCGGCGTCCGCTGCCGTAAGTTTATCTTCTTCGGGGAGCGCCTGAATCCGGTTTTCCACTTCCTGCGGGTCGCCGGCCGCGAAGACGCACAGCGGCTGGGATGCCGCAAGGGCTGCCGCAAGGATCGCCGCACATAGGATTTTCTTTCGCATATATCATCTGTCCTTTCTTCTCTGCTCTTTTCTGTCCATGCCCCGGCAAACATAAGGGGCTTTATAAGATATATGCAAGAATTCCGGCGGCGTTTGGGCGTTTGGGCGGACCGGCGGTGCCGTTCGGGTCTTGCAAGCGCTGTCCCATAGCCTATCCGTATCCTTCAGTGCGGTCGAACCTTTCTCGGTTCCTGTTCCATTTCCCCCGCTTTCTTCCGTCTTTTCCATCCGGCGACGCCGTGGCTTCGTCGCTTCAGCGGACGAACAGGCCGACGGGGTGAAGGGGACGGGCGGCAAGATGGCTCTTCCCGCGGCAGCGGTCGTTCCGCACTTCCTCATGCCTTGCCATGTTCCACCGTCCTGCCGTCTTGCCCGCGCGGGCGATCTCCTCTTTTTTCGTGCTTGGTGTCTCTCACCGGTTCATGTCTTTTCCACCCGGCGGCACCGTGGTTTCGACGCTTCAGCGGACGGGCAAACCAACGAACGGTTCTTCCGCTGCCCCGCAAGGTCCGTATCCCTCCGTGTGTTCGGATCATTCTTCCACTCCTCACCTACATCCTGCTTTCTTCTGTCTTCGTTGTCCGGCGATACCGTGGCTTCGTCGCTTCAGCGGGCGCACAAGCCGACGGATGTTGTGATAGCTTCTCCGCGGCATTGTCCGTTGGTGCTTCGTCTGATCCCTGCCCGGTCTGAGTCTCCCGCTACGGGCAGACGGGCAGGCCCTTCTCTCTTCCTGTCTGTTTTTCTGTGATTCGTTCCTACTTTCGCCATCCCCGATAGTAGCCGTAATCGCCTCTATGCCGGGACGGCTCTGTCGTGACCGGGTTCTCCTGGTAGCTTATCCCGCCTGGTGGGCACCCGTCACGCCGTCACGGGTAAACATTCCTTTCTTCCGCATCTGCCTTTCCGGAATCCGTTCCTGTATCCGCCCTGTGGCACCGTCCGGGCTGTCCGACGGATGAACGGACGGACCTTTCGTGCGGACCGCTGCCCCGTCTGTTTTCGGGCCTCGTGTCCATTCCTATTCCCGGCGGCCTGCCTCATCCGTGATCTGTCGCGTCTCCGACGACGATTTGGCAATTCAGATTCTCCCACAGCTTGTGGAAGATTTTTCTGTTTCTCTCGTATCTGTTCTTCCCACCTCATTCTTGTCTTTGTCTTCCAGTGACACCGTGGCTTCGATGCGCTGCTGCCGGGAAGGCCGGCCGAGGATGAAGCCGTCCTTCCGTGGCAACGGCTATGATCGTCTCTCTGGTCCGGACGGTTCTGCCGTTGCCGTCTTCCCTGCCGGGGCTTCCCCGTCGCTGTACCTCCCCTGCCTTGTGATCGGACCATATTCCGGCGAGCATGCCGCGGGCCGGAAACAGAGATGCCTGCTGCCCGTCTTCCCTTCCCACGGACGGTCTTTTCTTTTCGTATTTTCCCGGCTATCTCCGTTTTTGTCTGTATGCGGCCGCACGGAATGACGGACGGCGAAACGGCTCTTCCGGCAGTGGTCGGGTCCCTGACGGGATTGCTCCGTCGTACCTGGCCGTCATCGCCCCGAACAGGGGGTGATCTCTTTCCGTATTTTCTTCCTGTCCTTTCCGCTCTTGTTTGCGGGCGATCCAATGGCGAAGGAAGGGCGTATCGAGCCGGACGGTCCCCTCGGACGGACTCCCCGTAGTCGCTTTGTATCCCTGCACGACTCCCCTGCACGGAAGAGTCAGCTTCCCGTCTGCCCCGTCCTGCCCACCTGCCCGGACGGCTCTTTTTCTCTTCTGTCTTTTCCCCTCTGCAGCCGGTCCCGTCTCCATCCTTCCTGTGGGCTTACGGGCACTCCGCGGATGAGGGGACGGACTAAGAGACTGAGCTCCCCGGCAGCGGCTGAAAGGATGAGCGGAAAGACCAGGCTTCCCCGGCAGCGGCCTGCCTTTGAACGGGCCTGTTATCTTTCGGAGAGCCTATATGCGGCGTTTGGGCTTCCTAGCTCGCCCAACACTCTTTCCCTTGCCGCTTTCGCGGGATCTTCAGGAGCTTTCCTGTGCTTGGGCTTCCTAGGTCGCCCAGTGGCCTTTTTCGCACCGCTTTCGCGGGGATTCTCGGGGCCTTGCTCCCGTTTGGGCTTCCTAGCGCGCCCAACGGTCTTTTCCGCTTCGCTTTCGCGGGCTTTTCAGGGATTTTCAGGTATTTGGGCTTCCATGGTCGCCCGTCATTTATTTTGGGCTTCCTAGTACGCCCAAGGATTGCCCCTGTTTGGGCTTCCATGGTTGCCCAATAGTTGCTCCGTTTTGGGCTTCCTAGCACGCCCAGTATGTTTCCCGTTTTGGGCTTCCTAGCACGCCCAAGGATTGCCTCTGTTTGGGCTTCCATGGTTGCCCAATAGTTGCTCCGTTTTGGGCTTCCTAGCACGCCCAGTATGTTTCCCGTTTTGGGCTTCCTAGCACGCCCAAGGATTGCCTCTGTTTGGGCTTCCATGGTTGCCCAACATTTGCCCCGTTTTGGGCTTTACGGGGAGACCGGCGTATGGTCCGGCTTCTCTTCTCTTCTTTTTCCTTCCGTCTCCTGCCCCATCCGTGGCATTTTCCGCCCCACGCAGCCGCAGGAAGGCCAAAAAAAAGAGGAAAAACCGATGAAAATGCGGAGAATACGGGGAGGATACGGGTGGAAAACCGGTGAAAACGGATGAAAACGGACGGATACCGGCTGCTGATCCCCCGTAACTCCCCCGCAAGGGCACGGACGAGACCGTCTATTCTACGGAAAAGAAACGAAAAATACGGGAGATACGAAAGGAAGAAGAAGTAGCGATACGGATGACGCGGAAAACGGGAGAAAAGAAATGAGATCTTTTACGACGAAACGGATGTGATATCCATTATTTTACGGAGCGCACCCGTGGATTTCTACGGAATTTGTTACCTTTGGATGAAGAAAACGGAAAATAAAAGGGCCCAGAACCGTCGCCGGAACGGGAAAATACGGAAAGAAAGAAGGAAAAAAGAGCGTCGTCTGCCCGGAACGCGCCGGGAAAACGGACGGAAAAGACGAAAAAGCCGTCTGTGCAGCGGAGATACCGCGGAGAAAAGGAAGGAAAAAAGGAAAATAAAGGCGGATTCGTGGGAGATACGGCATAAACGTTGAATAAACGGCATATAGATTGAAAAAGAGGCCCGGAAATCTCTTCTTATCCCGCTGATTTTACACGGATCAGTATAGTCAGGGGTGGTCAAAGGACGGCACAGAGCAGAAAAAACCGAGAGAAAAGAAGGAAGAATTCTTTTTTTGGCGAAACGGGAGAGGCAGCCGGGCCGGCACGTCCCCCTCTTGCAGAACAGAGAAGAAAAAACCAAGAGAAAAGAAAGAAGAAATCTTTTTTTAGTCCAAATGCGATATGCGTTCGGAAACCCGTTCTTGCGACAAATAAGTACACAATAGCAAGTTGTCGCAAATGCGACAGAAAAATGCACGTTTATAAGGAGCCTGACCGGGACTTTGGGAGCGTCCCGGTGGATTTTCTCCCGCTGACGAACCAAACGCGGAACAAGGGACGGACGAGGAAAGAAGCAGGGCTTCCGATGGCACGGGAAGACGGTTCGGAATGAGGGAGGGGGCAGCGGGGATGTGCCTTACGAAACATATTCTCATAGATATAGCTGGGAAACGCGCTTTCCTGCCCTGTTTCGCCTTGGGGAATCGTTGCACATGCTAGAGCAGGAACAAGGCATGCAAAAAGGCAGGAGCTTCAGCCCCTGCCCCTCGTTGTGCAGCTCTCTTGTCTCACCAAAATTCTTTGCCTTCCGGACGGCCCCAATCAACTTCTTCCGGTCGAAAGTTTTCGCCGTAGTTTCGGAACAACGCATTCAGCGTCGTCTCGCTGCTCCGGGCATTTTGTTCAGCCGTGTGATTGATGACCGGCGTATTTTCTGCTACCTTCTCTGATTTTTGGGAAATCGAATCTTCCATGCAGCTGCCCCTATTCAGAAACAGGCAGGAGCTTCAGCCCCTGCCCTTTGTCTTATACTGAATAAACAGTTTGATGATATCTTTTTTCTCGTAGATCGTTTCGAGCTCTTCTTCGGAAAGGTCCATGCTCTTAAGAAACTCCTGATACTCCGGCAGCTTTCGGTACCTCGCCAGAATATGTTCGTAGTTGTGGTCGCCAAGCGGCGTCTCCACTGCCTGCCGGACCCGGTCCGCGTTCTCCGTGCTTCCCTCGATGGTTTCCACGGTCTGCTCCGCATAGCGGCCGCGTACCGCTCCCCTTAGCCACCCAAAGTAGTTGCGAATGTGCGGAACGGTTTTCCCGTACTCAATGGCCGCGTAAATCGCGTCGATATCGCCGCCCGCGTCATTCAGAATTTTTTTGAAATATTCCAGCGTAAATGGAGCCAGGTCTTCAATCCCGCTCTCCGCAAGATCCTGTCGCACATCCGCAAAATCCGACGCGATCTGCTTCTCCCGGAAGTTGCTATCATTCGCAAGAAACGGCGCGATGCCAAGCTCCGCCTTCGCGGCATACTCCGGGCTGACTTCCTCAATGGCGTCAAGGCGAGCGCTGACCTTTTTCCGCTCCTCTTCCGCCGGATTGTTCGGAAACACAATAAATTGCAACGATCGGATTTTCCCGTGCGCTCCCTTTTCCACGGTATATTCAAACCGGATGTCCGTCTTCTCCTTCATTTCCGCCTGCGCCACTTTCAGCACGCGGTTCCGAAAATCCGTGAAGCGGTCGTACTGCCGGTCTTCCTGCTTCGCCGTCTTTTCCACAATGTCGTCCCACGACATGCCGGACTCAATCGCCTGGCGGATATACGGGGCGTCCGTGTTAACGAGCCCCAGCATGACCTTGAGCTCGTTCAGACCGTACCGAACAGAGATAAAGCCGCTCTCCGCGTCTCTCAGGCGATAGAACTCTTTATGCAAAACCTGATAAAGGCGAAAGGAAGCGTTTGAAGAAAAAGACATCAAAATTCCCAATTCGAACTGTGAGTAGTTCGACGTGAGACGCGTGATATATGGTGTCATCTCCCGGTTGTAGGTGATCGACAACACGCCGTTTTCGTAATCGACATTTGTAATCAGGTTAAACGTCCGGAAGTTTCCCTGCCCGTCTTCGATCGTAATCACGTTGCCCGCCAGCTCCCGGCTCGCCTTACTTAGTTGCTTGTACAGGTTTTTGCTGCCGGAGGCTTTGCCCATCACACGCCGGATTTCAGCCGGATACAGCTTGGCGAACATCTGACTCACCCCCGCTTGCGTTTGCAGTTTTGTGAGCGACAGGGCGATCAGTTGATTGCCGATGAGGCTGGTGTGATATTTGGCCGTAACAAACCGGTTCGACTGCCGGACCATCACCGGATTGGACTGCTGGACCATGAGCGGCTTTTTATCATCAGGCATATGAATTCCTCCTTGGATTCTCGTATTTTACCACGCATGGCAGCCGCTTGTCTATCAGATGGCGCAGAATGGATACTCTTTTTTCACCAGATAACGCAGAATAGATACCAATACGCTGCCAGAAGACGCAAAAATGATACAGTTTGACACCAGATGTCGCAGAATGGATACCGCGCAGGCTTCAGATAGCGCAAAAAGGATACTGTCCCGTCAGAAAACGCAGAAAGGAGACTGCTTCTGCCGCAGGAAACGCGGATCGGACACATCACAGAGCGCAGATGACGCAGAAAGGATACTGTTTCGCCAGATGACGCAGAATGGATACTCTAAATTTCCAAACAGTATCCGCTCTGCGTTATCTGAGTCTATTCGGCCAGCAGCATAGCTGCCATTTTCTCTGCAGAAGGCGCAAAGAAGCTACCAAACGGAGTCCAGAAAGAGCAGATTGATACCACCAATGGGGGCAGATAACGCAGAAAGGATACTGCATGGAGCTCAGAAGACGCAGAATGAATACTGTTTTTCCAGATGACGCAGAAAAGATACTTCAGGCTTCCAAGCAGTATCCATTCTGCGTTATCTGAGCATTCTCCCAGAAAAATAGCTGCCGATTTTTCCGAAGAAGAAGCAAAGAAACTGCCAAACGGAGCCCCAAAGGCACAGATTGATACCGTCAGTGGAGCTCAGATAACGCGGATCGGATACTGCAAGAATTTCAGATAACGCAGAAAGGATACCGCTTCGCCAGATAACGCAAAAAAGATACCACAGGTTGTCCAATAGTATCCATTTTGCGTTACCTGAATATCCATCCTACAGAACAGATACTATTTTCTCAGCAGAAGGATCAGATTGATAACTCCGGCGGGGTCAGAAGACGCAAAATGGATACTGTAAGGGGCGCAGATGACGCAGAAAGGATACCCAGGCTTCCAAGCAGTATCCATTCTGCGTTATCTGCGCATTCTCCCGGAAAAATAGCTGCCATTTTCTCTGTAGAAAGCGCAGAAAAGATACCGAAAGAAACCCAGAAAACGCAGACCGATACCGCTGGCAGGAACAGATAGCGCAGATTGGATACTGTATGTAGCCTAGAAAACGCAGAAATGATACTGTTTGAGATCCAGATAACGCAAAACGGATACTTTCCTGCTGCAGAAGACGCATATTGGAGCCTGCACGGAACTCAGATGACGCAGAAAGGATACTTCAAATATATTGAAAACGCAGAAAAATGACTAAGGGCCATCAACTTGACGCCAAAAACTGACTATGAACTGTCAAACTCAGTTTTCTGCGCGGGTTTGGCGGTCTTGCATATGCCGGCATTTTTCCATTCTCAGATTGCAGCAAACTCAAAAAGGACGTCTTTCCACCAGATGACGCAGAAATGATACCAAAATCCTGGCATCCGAAGTAAGATAAAGCACAGAAGACGCAGAAATGATACCCAGACAACGCAGAAATGATACTGTATAATCTCAGAAGACGCAGGAATGATACCAGGGTGTCTTAATGAGTATCATTTCTGCGTCTTCTAGGTGTCTGTTCTGCGTTAGCTGAGTATCGTTTCTGCGTCTTCTGGTATACTCTCCTGCGTCATCTGAAACGGAAAAATGCTGATTTTATGGGCTTTTACGGCCCTGTAAAGAAAAAGAAAATAAAAGATGCCGTCATAATCCTCTAATAGATCATAACGGCATGTGGCAAAGATAACAACAACAAAGAATTTTTTCTTGGCAGAGTATGGCAGCACAAACGGTACGCAGCAGACTCAGTGTTTTTCTTCTTCTCCGTGGGTATATTCCTTCTGCCCTGCCTGTTCCGTCTTGCGGGCTTTGTATTCCGCCAACGATACATGTTTCACGTTAGTCGGTGTGCGATCGATCGTGTAGCCGTGGCTTTCCACGATGTCGTACCATTTTTTCCGCATCAGGCGGTCGTACATAATCTTCCGGTTGTTGTATTGTGACGGCTTCTGAAGGATTAACTGTCCGTCCGGGTCCCGCACTGGGGTGCCGGCTTCGTCCAGCTGATACGGCTCCGGCAGCGGAATGCCCGCCTGTTCCAGTGCCTTGCCCTGTCCGATCTTCAGAACGCCGTCCTCCGCATAGAGCCACACACGGCGGACATGCATATGCGGCCCCATTCCCGGCTCATCCATGTGCAGCGCCGCGTCGAGAATCTTGCAGTGGTGCTGGGTCAGCTTGTCGGAGTATTCCATTAGTTCATTGTAGCATTCCATAAGGTCTGTGGGATCGTCCGGGTGTTCCTTTCCGTTCCCGATCTGCAGAATCAGTTCCTCCGGCTGTGTCCGCTTGTTCCGATAGACCTGCTCAACCGTTTCCATCCGCTTTTTGTGTCTCTGCTCTTTTCTCTTCTGGTTCTTCTGGTCGATCCAGGGCTTGATATTCTCCTTGTAGAACCGGAGCTCCGCGTCCTGAAATGCCATATCTGGATACACGCACAGATACCGGTTCAGATGGGACAGGGACGGGTCGATCTGCGGCGCGTGCGTGACATCGAAATTCCGGTCGTTGTGGTTCGCGTTCCCTTCCTTCTGGTTTTTTCTTCCATTATGATAACTTGCTTTCATGCGACTAAAGGGACTCCTGCCCTCTCCTCTCTTTTCTCGGTATTTTTTCAGCATTTTGCCGGTATGCAGCACTCTCCTGGACATTGACGAAATCCAGACGAAGAGCCGGCTCCCCGGACGGTTTCCAATGTTTCCGAGGGGCTGTCAAGCGGCGAAACGCGCTGCTGACGGCCATAAGGAACGCGCGGCGTTCCGGGTCCGGGTGCTGAATAGTTCCAATTGTTTAATGTTCCACGTGAAACAATTTGACTTTCAGTTTTCTTCCCGACGATAAATGGTCCGGTAATTATAATCGTGCGTGCCCTCATTGTAACCTGTGATCTGAGTGATCTCTTGCACCTTGAAATCCTGCAGATAAACGATCGTCTCAAAGGTCTTGAGCGACCGTTTCGCCTGTTCGTAGGACATCTCCTCGCCTTTCCGGGCAAGATCGATCATCTTGTCAATCGTTTCCCTCGCGGACCGGCTGTGAATCGTGACCGCCGTGCGGCAGCCGGAGTTCGACAGCGTGATCGCGGAGGCCATTTCCTTACCCTTGACCTCTCCGATGACGAAGACGTTGACGCCGGCCACGAGCGCCATCTGGCCTAACTGTTCCAGCGTGACTTCCTGCTCTCCCCGCTGGGGGTTGAGGACAACATGTTCAAAGATAACGCCCTTCCGGTAGGCAAACAGCTCGTCATTTTCCTGAATGACAAGGATTTCCGCTGATGATTCATAGGCATCTTCGAGAAACCAGTTCAGCAGGGTCGTCTTTCCGGAACCGGGCGGCCCGGCGAATACAACGCCGGTTGAATATTTGCCGCAGTCGATCAGGTAGTCCCGGATCTTTTCGTCCATCATGCCCGCACGAATCAGGTCATCCGCCATCATTTTGCGGCGCGGGACCTTCCGGATATGGATTACGGGATAGCCGGTACTGGAAATATACGGGGCGATAATCATGAAACGCAGGATATAGTTCTCATCCATATCGTCCGTAAATGTCTGGACCGGCACTTTGAGGCTCACGTTATTCATAACGGCAATGCCGTTGATGTACCGGAAGTAGTCCGCGTCATCAATAAAGGTCACGTTTGACAGATACGCCCGGCCCCCGACGCGGACACGGATCGAGTACGGGTCCGTGATCTTGACGTCCGTAATCGCCGGATCGTCAATCAGGTCCTGCACGATGTAAAGATCAAACAGGGCCCGGTCGATCTTCTGCATCAGCGCGGCCTCATCTTCCAGCGGCAGCCGGTTGGTCCGAATAAACGTCCGCGCGATGTAATCTTCGATAATCTCGTAAAACGCCTTCTTTTCCATCTGCCCGCGGAGGACATTATAATAGCTGTCCTTTTCCGTTGAGGTGATGTAGGACATGCATTTCGAGAAAATGGCAATGAAGTCGTTGTAGGACGCCTTCGTGCGGATCTGCATGTCCTTTGTCCGCAGGTCATAGATGAGCTCCTGCCGGGCATCAATCTCCGTGATCTGACGCGGGACATAATGGGAAATCCGGTTTAAAAACGGGTGCTCGTCGGTCGATTCCGAAAGCACCGCATCCTGTGCGGCCAGCTCTTTTGCGTGTTCTTTGTACTCCGCCGGTGTGATTGCCCGGTACTTCTCTTTCGGCACGACGAGCTTGCTCTTCACCTTCTCCATCTGCTGCTGGAGCGGCTTTTCCCCGATGAAGTCGTAGAGGTCCTTGAATTTCGGCTTTTCTTTATACGGACGGATCAGGCAGACGACGGCCAGCTGCTCTCCCGCAAGGCCGGCGGATATGGACAGGATGTCCATCGGGTTTTCCTTCTGCCGGCTGTCGAGGAATTCCTTTGTCTTCCGGCAGAGGGCGTCAATGCCGATCGTGGTTACATGCAGGGACTTGATCAGAAACAGCGGGTGCGCCCACGGTCCGTCCTTATCCTCGATGACGTTCCCGGCAAGCTCTGTAAACGAAGTGTTCCGGGCAAACGGGATGATTTCGTCGTCCTTGTATTCCCGGAACTTCTGCTCTGCTGTTCGGAGTCCGGCGTCGCTTTTGATCCGTACAATTTTAATTCGATCATCTGACATAATTGCGCCGCCTTTTCAGTAATGAATCGTCTTGCCGCTGTCCGTGGCATCCGAATCGAGCGCCTTGTTTTTCATCACCCGGTACGAGCATTTCCTGCCCGCGAGGCCGATGACCTGCAGCCTGTAGCTGCCCGCGTGCATGTCCGCTGTGACCGTCAGCTTTCCTGATTTCTTATCGGAGTTCAGTGTGTATACACCGTAATCACTAATGACTTTTGCCGTCGGCGTGCCGGAACCGGATGTGCTGTCCGTACTATCCGTATCGTCCGTATAGGTGAGCTCTACGGTGACGTTCGCGTTTTCGTCGAGCTTGAAATCCATCTCCCGCGTGTCCTTCGTGATCTCATCGACCGGCTGCTCTTCTGTGCCGGAGTCCGTGCCGGAATCCGCCGTGCTGTCCGAATCCGCTGACGCGGCGTTCGGAATATTCATGTCCATGCTCTCTTTGTATCCGTCACCGGAGGCGATGTAGCGCACGACGCCGTATCCGTCCACCAGATAATATCCGCTCTGATAGTTGGACGGAAACTTGAACTGGGTTACGTTGTCGGCGGCGTAGGTATAGTCTGTCAGCGTGGCACCATCCATCGACGCCATTGCCCGGACATCCGCGACCAGGTTATATTCCTTGAGCTCTGTGCCGATATAGAGGTACGCCGCGTAGGTTTTGCCCCGCGTGAGGCCGAGAATCGTCCCCGCACGGGACACATTGCCGGACCGAAGCGGCGTACTGCCGATCTTATCCAGCACGACCGTATGGTCTCCGAGCTGGTACAGACCGCCCGCGTCGGATGACAGATCAATGTTGAGGTCATCGGTATCCGTTGAAAAGGAAAAACGTCCTGTAGACGTCCGCGTGAGGCCGGCAATGCCGATGGTATAACCGAGGTCTTCAAACCGCTCAATCGTCACGCCGCCGCTGAATTCCTTCGTGTTGTGATAGACAATGCTCTCCCCTTTCAGCATGGTCGGAATGCAGTCGTAGTCCTTCCCGAACCAGAGTACGTGCGAATCATCTTCAGACGGGCTGGAATCAGACAGGCTGAACGTAGCTTTCCCGACATACAGCTTGTCATATGATCCGTCCGTGTGCTTGACGTAGTACCCGCCGTCTTCCATCTCGTCCGCGCTCTTTAAGGTCGTCACGGAATAACTGCTTTTATAGGCATAGTCACGGCTGAATGAGCCACAGCCGGTCGTTAATGTAGCCGCAAGACAGCAGGCTGCCGCTGCCACGACTAATCTCTTTTTCTTCATGGCTTATCTCCTCTCTTTTATATATGCAAGAAAATGAAAACGGTCTGGTGGAAAAAGCAGCAAGATGGAATTGTTTTGAGATAACGGTATGGGCATCATTCAATGCAAGAATTTTTTATCTTGAGATAAATGCGACGAAGCCATCAAAAAAAACGGATGGCGATCATTATCTTGAGATAAGAAGTCATAAAGACCAAAAAAAGCATTATCTTACGGTGATTTTTACGGGACGACGGAACAAGAGTATGAGAACACAGGCAGTACGAAACAGGCAAAATACTGCTGCACAAACCTGCCTGTTCCTTTGACATAACTGAGCACCTATACAGCCACAGCGATGACCTTTTATAAACGGCGAGAAATTCTTGCGACAAGCACGATTCTTCCACACGGCTCCTGCTGTAAATATCTGCCACTTCGTTTGCAGAAATCATCAAAGTGAGCATCACCGATATTTTGGCGATAGCAGTTGAATCCGGCACGAGCTTATCTTGAGATAAATTTTGCAGGAAATGACAGAATAGCATCAGAATATTAACAGCACGAACCCGGAAAAGCGTATCTTCCTGCATGCCTGTCAGAAGAAAAAGAATAATGTATTCGGGTTGCATCCTTGCCACAAGACGAATCGAATGCAGTTCTTCGGCCTCGGATTTTATTTAGTTTGCAAAATTTATCTTGAGATAAAAAGAAAAGTTGAAATCCTTATCTCAAGATAATTCGGGTAATTGAATGCCGCCCAGTCGCTGCCAGGGGATCGGTGCAGATCTGCTTTACGATGCGGCGCTTTTGTGCGGCACATCAAAGAAAACCTCTCAGCCGCGTGTATTGATCTCGTGAATCATTTGGTTCGTGCATTCCGCAAAACCATTGAAAATGGCAATTCGATGATTTTTGCATCTATGGATTTTTAACCTGTATGCCTGTCAAGAAGCAAAAAAGGAAGCTCATTTTAACCACACCCCTGTCACGTAGATGGCTGGGCAAAGTTCTGTCAAACCTAGATTATGTTTAGCTGATGATCCCCGCAGAAGAGGCAGAGAAAGCATAAGAACATTAGCAGCACGGAGCCGCCAAAGTACATGCCATGTGAATTTGTTTGCACCCTTCGCGTGGATTGTCGTCCATACAACGGTAACGATGACCTTTTGTGGATGGCAAGCAATGCTTGCAGCAAACGCGGATAGCTCACATAACTTCTCATGGAAGACATTCGCCGCCTCGTTTGTAAAGAATGCCAAAACAGACAAAACCTATTTCCAGAGATAGCAGTCAGATTCAGCACAATTTATCTTGAGATAATTGGCGATTTATATGCCGTTTCATTTTAGGGTACGTTTGCGCGGCCTATTTGTTTGACACTTACACGCACAGGTTATATAGTAAAACACAGAGAGGAGAATTTCTTTGAATGCCAGTAACTTACACAATTATTTTTGCCACACAGCGACGTCGGAAAGTTTTTGACGCGCAGGAGACGCGCACCGTCTTCATGCGGATTTTGGACCGGACGGCGGCCGGACAAGGGGTGACGATTCCTCACGCCCGCATCCGGCCGGACGGGGTGATCCTCGAATGCTGTCTGCCGGAAGGAAAAGATCCGGAGTCATTCGCAGCAGCTGTGAAACAGGCCACGTCCGCGCCGATCCGTCTGGAATTCCGAAGATTCAGCCGCATGCCAGCGCTCTGGACCCGGCAGACCTGGGCCCGTGTCGGACCGATTGCGGAACAGGACGAAAAAGAAATCCGCCGGTTTTTCGATATGCAGAAAAGCAGATGAAAGGAATACAAGATTTATCGCAAGATAAATTTCGAGAAGACTTAGGAAAAATCATCGAGAGATAATTTCCCAGCCGGCAGCAGGCAATTTATCACGAGATAATCTTGAACCAATCGTCAATCCATTTATCGCAAGATAAATTTCAAGAAGGCTTAGGAAGAAATCATCGAGAAATGGTTTTCCAGCCGGCAGCAGGCAATTTATCGCGAGATAATTTCATGACGATCATCAATCCATTTATCGCAAGATAAATCTCGGCCAACAGGCGTTGCAATTATCACAAGATAATTCTCAGGTCAACAGGAGTCACGATTATCGCGAGATAATTTTTTTAGAAACCACGTAACAAGATCAAAGGAGAAAAACAATGAGTAATCAGAAAAGACCTGTATCTATCTGCTTCCCGGCCAGAAAGGGAGGCGTCGGCAAAACAACCCTCACGATTAACATGGCGGCGTTCCTCGCCAATGACGGAAACCGTGTCCTCGTCGTCGGGGCCGACGATCAGCAGGACGCCGCCGACCTGTGGCTCGCGTCCAGTGACAGCTACGACGCGGAGAACCACAAGTCATTCGCCGGCGTGCTGAAGGGCGAATATCCGCCGGAAGAAGCGGTTTACACAACAGCGCCGCTCCGCAAGGTGGAATACAAGAAGAACCTGCTCGGCCATGTGTCCCGCAAGTGGCTGGGAAGCCAGACCTATACGTTCGATATCATGCCGGCCGGCGAGGAACTGTTCTCCGCTGTGGACGCATCCAACGAGCGCCTGCTGTACGACCGGTTTGACAACGGATTTTCCCAGAAGTACGACTACATCTTATTCGATATCCCGACGGCATGGTACGATACCACGACCCTTGTGTACATGTATGTGATGTACGCATTCATCCCGCTTACGGACAACGCTTCCTACAAGTCATCCATTATGACAATGAACGAGATTACGTCCGTGCAGGCGATGGGCTACCCGATCAAGTGCCTCGGCTTCATTATCAATATGGCGGACGGTCGTGACGGCTCGCTCGGCCAGTACCTCGCCGGGTCTTTCCGGGAAGCCTACGGCGACTACGTGCTGCCGCACACGATCCGGTTCAGCAAGACGGTCTGGAACGCGTCGGCGTTCTCCATCCCGCTTGCGTCGTACAACAAGGCCCCGGTCCTTGACGATATGTATGAGGTCTACCGTGACATCTGTGAGCGAATCGAAGAAGACAGGAAGGAGAATTCATAATGCCGAAGAGAAGTTTTGAGTCCGCGCCGTCCATGCGGAAAGGAGCGCAGCTCCTGCAGAATACAAAGACAATCCTTGACGGGGAAGTGGTGATCCAGCTCCCCGTGGACAAGATCAAGCCGAACCCGTTCAACGACGGCGTTCCGATTGAGGACATTGATTCTCTTGCCGAGTCGATCAAGCGGTCCGGCCTGGAACATCCGCTGCTTGTCTACGACCTGAAAGACGGAACCTATGAGCTCGTGTCCGGGCACCGGCGTCTCGCGGCGGCCAAACAGCTCGGCTGGACACGGATCTCCTGCATCAAGCGTCCATACCCGGACGACGAGCGGAAGCGCTTCATTGAACACGCGGACGCGAACACGAAGACCCGCAGCAAGAACGCCCGCTACTGGATCGCGGAGGTCGGCCACGCGGACCGTCTGCTCCGTGAGGAGAATCCGGATATGTCCGAAACGGACATCAATGCCCGGATCGTCGATATGCTGGGCATCTCGCAGGCGCAGCTCTACCGGGTGCGCGGCCTTGCCAAAATGAACCCCGACATGCTGGCGCTGGAACGCTACGGCCTGTCCATGATTACGCTGTACCGGGCCGTGAAGCTCACGGACGCGCAGCAGGAAGAGCTTGCCGCCCGTGTCCGCAAGGTCATGGAGAACGACCCGGAAGCCGACATGACGCCGTCCCTGTTTGGGGACCTTTTGGATGAGGTGCGCGGCGGCGCATCCCGGAAGGAAGAGAACGGCAAGGCGGACAAGGCAGAGAAGCCGCGCAAGGCATACGGGACCAAACTCACCGAAATGGAAGGGCAGTTCTTAATCAAGCTGCGCGGCGCGAAGAAAGACGAGGACAAGGCGGCGGCCCGTGAGGTGATTTCCGATCTCCGGGCAAAGCTCGATGAGGTCGAGCGCGAAATCGGTCTGTCTTAACGCCCTGCCTGCCGGCATTTCCGGCAACTGCATCTTCCAAAAGCCGTCCTGCCTTTCCGGGGCGGCTTTTCCTTTCTTGTTTCTCCCCATTTTCCCATTTCTTTTCCGCTTTTCTTGCATATAAAAGTAAGACAGTCATTTCAGGGAAAGGAAGCGGGGCGCATTGGCCCGCAGAGTCATGGGAACGTATCTTCTTCAGTCAATCGACACTGGCCGGACGTATCTGTCAGAGCGGCGGGAAGGGTATCTCTTCCGGTTAAAAAGCGACGCCGTCTCATTTTCAGGGCGGATGGCGCGGACATGCGTCGCGGATATCTCCCGCATGTCGATGCGTGAGATCTGCTCCATGTGCTACGCGGACGGGGCGGAAACACTGTGGGTGTCGGGCCTTACGGGCCGGAATCCCCGGTGCCTGAAGCTCAAGGACACGGAGCTTGCCCGCCGGTACTACAACGGGCACCTCACGGCGGACATCTCCCGGCTTCTCACGACACACCGGATGCTGTACCTTGCCGACATGGCCAACTGCCACTTCCTTGTCCCTGTCCGTATCCGCGGCGGCCCCTCGCCGGTCATTGATTACGCGTCGGTCCAGCCGCGCGGGCGGTCGGACGGGGCGTTCCGGTATCTCGCGTTCACGGACCTGGCGGCTTTTGACGCCTGGGCGGAAGCCGTTCCGGGCTGGGAGCCCCTGCAGGTCACGGCCGCGGGCCTTGTGCGGATCGGCGGGAGCCACGGGTTCCTCATTGACCCGTTCGGCTGCCGGTTCGTGCTGACCGGAGACATGCTGAAGCTGTGGAATATCCCGGAAAAGGAGGAGGAAGATTGAAACACCTGTATTACTATGTGCCCCCGTGCCCCATGTGCGGGAGCCGCCGGACGGGCCGGTACGTGATCGAGCCGCGGAACGCGCAGGACGCCCGGTATACGATGGAGCAGTCGCTGGCGCACGGCGAGCTCATCCGGTTCTGCGCCCGTGATCCGTTCAGGAACTGCTACTGTGAGGACTGCGGGTATGAGTGGCCCGCCAATATTCACGGCACATGGGTGGACGGAAACCGGGTCGCGGAGGAGATGGACGCGCGGGACACGGTCGCGAGGTACGCGGCCTTTGAAGAGGAAAACCCGAAGAAGAAAAAGACGATTTTCGGGAAAATATTTGGGTTCTTTTCGTGAAGGAGGGAAAAATGGCAAACATCGGACGATTTCTTGAGATCTTATCATGCGCCAGGCAGGTACTTGAGTCTTACGGACCGCACCCGTCGGCAGAGGATGCCGGCTACGTGACCGCGCAGGATATTTATGACCGGGCGTTTCTGGAACTTGTGATGGAAGGATTCCCCGCCACGGAGGACGGGAACTTCTGGGTGATTGAGACGGACGGCGAGACATACGTGCTGGATACGACGCGCTACGGCGGAACAAGCGTGGACGAGGACGGCGGGACGGACGGAAGCGCGGACGAGGATGACGAACAGGCGGAAGACATCGAGGAAGCCCCGGACACGGGAACACCGGCGCCCCGTGCCGTCCTGAACGCGGACGGGCTCTACGAGGCACCGGACCGGGCCGCATCTTCCGATACACCGGCCCCCGCATCCACGCGGCAGGCGGCAGAGCAGACGGAGACTACGCCGGGCAGCCGGACGCCGGCGGACAGGGGACACGCGGCGTCCCGGACAGAAGACGGATACACGGCATCAGCCGGCACGCCGGCATTCCCGGACGGCACAAAGGGCGCGGCGAATGGCGCAAAGGCGGCGCAGGACATAACGCCGGCAGCCCCGGCCGGACAGACCGAGGCCGGGCGCGCGCCGAAGGGAAACGGGGCGGAAAGCCGTAGATCCCCGCAGACCATAAAGGAAGCGCTGACTGACGCCTATGGGGCCGCGGGAAACGGAGAGCCGTCCTTTGCGGAGCCCGCCGGCGATGTCTTTGATATGGACGCGGACATTCCCGCGCCGCTTGACATGGGCGCGGCGGAACCGGCCATGTCCGGGCTGGATAAGGTGGACGAGGAAGCGGATCTCAGCAAGTTCGATGCCGGGGACGGCATGGCGGAACCGGCAGACGCAGATGGAAGGGCAGAAGCCGCAGCAGAAGCAAGGACAGAAACAAAGACGGAAAACAAGACAGAAACCAAGACAGAAGCAAAGACAGAAGCAAAGACAGAAACGGAAAACGCAAAGGCAGCGGCAGGCACCAGGGCAGGTGCGGGAGCCGGGCAGACGTCGTCCCCGGCAGATACAGACAATGGCCGGCACGAAACGGGGCAGCGGGCAGACCGGTCTGACGCGGGCCTGATGCCGTCCCGGATGGAGAAGAACGGGTTCCTGTTCTGTGAGGGGGCGTATGTCATCAACGATCCGTCCAGTCAGAACGCGCGGGACGGATTCCATATCATCGCGTCCCCCATCCGTCTGGGAGAAGGCCCGGTCCCGTTCATTCTCTGTGTAATCGCGGGCCGGACGATGCACACGATGGCCTCAGACGGAACGCATGCCGTCGCCTTCCGGTCGGGAACCCATGCGGTGACTGCGCGGATGGAGCTTCAGGGGACGGACTGCCGGATGGACCTTTCGCTTGATCCGGAGGATGAAGCCCGCGGGGCGCGTCTTACAGGCAGGGTCCGCTCGCACGGCACACGGGGCCATATCGTGCTCACGGACCGCACGGGGAATCTGCGCGTGCATCTCTTCCCGGCGTCCTTTGCGAACAACAGCCGGGGCACGGCCAGTTTCCTCTACTATGTCACGGATACGCAGGACCCGGACGGGACGCCTGTCACCGGCACCTCGAACGGACGCGAGCACGTGGTCTTCCACTGGCGCGACACGGACTATGAGATCCGGGCGGCGTGGAAGGACGGCATTCTCTACGGAAAGGTCGTCTGATGCAGGCCGTTCTGTGCAGCCGGAACCGGCCCCTCATGGAACTGGAACTCAACTCGTCGGGCTACGCGGAGAAGATCACGGACATCTATGACACAAAGCACATGCCGGTCATCTTCATGCACCATGCCGACCTGGCCGGCGTGAACCAGTGGCTTCGGAAACGGCGGATTCCGCCGAGCCGGGAGGGCCTTGCGCACGCGCGGGAGCGTTTTCCGGGGTTTGACGCCCTGGGGCATATGTTTTCCCTGTCGGACCAGTACTGGTTCCGGTTCCGTCCGGAAGAGACGTGGGAAGCGGGAAACTGTTTCACAAACCGCTACGCGGAGGACGTGGGACGGATCTTTTTCCTGCCGTGGACCGTCAATCCCGCGTCCATCGACCTTCGGAGCCCGGACCTTACGACGAACGGGGTGCTCCGGAAACGCTGGGTGCAGGATGAGACGGGCCTTTCGCATCTCGTGAAGGCCGGGTCGAAGAAATACCATCAGGAGCCGTTGAGCGAGGTCCTGACGTCGCTGGTCCTTGAAAAGCTCGACCTTCTGCCGTTCGTTCCCTACCATCTGGTCGTGGACGGGCTCCGGCTCTGCTCCTCGTGTCCGAACTTCATCACGAAGGACACCGAATTTGTGCCGGCATTCCACGTGTATTCGCTCCGTCCCCGGAAAGGGGCGGAGACCGTGTATGACCACCTCATTGCGATGTGCGATATGCTCGGCATCGCCGGGGCAAAGCGGTATCTCGACAGCATGATCGCGGTCGATACCATCATCGGGAACGACGACCGCCATCTGGGAAATTTCGGGTTCATCCGGGACGTCCACAGCGGCCGGATCACCGGGTTCGCGCCGCTCTTTGATTCCGGGTCCGCGTTCGGGTGCAAGGGGGCGGCCATGAAGCCGAACCGCCTCTTCAAGGACCGCGAGGAGGAGGCCCTGAAAGAGGCGGCGGAGTGGACCGATCTTTCCGTCCTTGCTGACTGCGGGGACCTGATGACCCTTGTGAGCCGCTATCCCGACATCACCCCGGCAAAAAAAGAGGTAGTCCGGCGGGGCATCCGGGCGACGGAGCGGACGGCGGAACGGGCGACGGAGCGGGGCCGGCCCCGGAAAGAGGCCGTGCGCCTCAACGGGCGGAAGAAAACGAGACGCGAACGCGATCGGAAGAAGGAACGGGGCGGCGAGGCGCGGTGAGAGAGGCACGGCCCGTCCGGGAATGTGCCTTTTCCGTTCCTCATACTTGTCATGCGCTCAATTTGCGTTATAATATAAGGCGAAAAATTTAACGAATGTTTCCTCGCGAAGGACGGGCCGCGGGAACAGGAGAGGAGGTTTACGGATGGACGACGGACACACGGTAAGTGATGTCGCGATGCGTTCTGATTCCGTGCGCTTTCCATCAGTAAGGCGGCCCGCCAGACGGACCTGCCCGGAACCTGATGAAATGCAGCGGAAAGAAATGGCCGCGCGCGTCAAGGCGTTCGATCAGAAGATCGCCGCATGGCGGAAGACAAAAAAGCGGTCGTAACCGGAGGTTGGCTTTTGAGCCACGCCCGGTCAGAGAACGGGCCTTTTATGCAGGGGATACTCGCAGGGCCTGTCTTGAACTGGCGAAGCTGGCAAAGATCTGCGGACAGTCCGCAGAAGGAAGGGGAAACATTTTGGCTACAAAAATCATTTGTGCCGCAGGCAGCGGCGATGGGGATCATTCTGACCATTCTGACAATATCCGCGGGATTCTGTTCCATGCGCTGGAACGTCTCAATCCGCACGATCCGAGACTGACAAAAGAAGAACGGATGGCAATTTATGACGCGATCCATTCGGGAGACAAGGAGCTGTATAACCTGGCCGTCCGGCTGGTTATCAAGGCTGTGGACGGGCATTTCCGCCACAAGGCAAGCACCTATCTGGAAAAGACAGCCTACGCGTCGGCGTCGATTGACGATCTCATGCAGGCGTTCTATGAGCGGGCGCTGGATCGGCTCCAGCGCTATGACGGAAAGCATTCCCTGATTACCTTTTTGGAGTATGACGCGGGTCCCGCGTTCGTGTCCGCGAGGGAAGAGGCCCGCGGAACGAACATGAGCAAGCACTATCAGGACCAGGGCGCGCCGATTTTCCGCGCCATCGCGCACCTGGAGCGGCTGGGGATCGACAGTCCGACTCCGGAGGACATCCGGGACTGCATCCGGTGCGACGAGCACAAGAATGTTTCGGTCATCACGATTCAGCGCCGGCTGGACTATGAGCGGGAAATTGCCCCGCTGGATACGGCGGAACGGAAGGCCGGATCGGATGACGCGGACCCCTTAAAGCACGTCCTTGAAAATGAGAACAAAGAAGAGCTGCAGGAAATCCTCGGAAAGCTCGTGGAGCGCCACAAAATCCTCATTACAAAAGAATACGAGTACATCTTAGACCATGACAAGGCACCGAGCGATGCCGTCCTTGCGCAGCTTCTGCAGAACCGGTATCCCGGCATCACCACAGACCGGGTTTCCATTATGCGGAAGGCGGCACATAATGAATGCCGTATGCATTGGCGTCGTCTCCGCCGTCGGGACATGAACGACATCATGGGCCGCAGCAGCTCCCCGGTCACAATGTTCGGCATGAAGATAGAAGATCCGTTCTTTTACGCGGATATCGACGATGCGGTTTCGTCCGATCCGGACATTATTCCGGACATTTGCGGCAAGCAGTATGAGTTCAGTATCGAGGACATCGAGGACGGCCGCATGCCGGATGATTTCGTTCGGGACATGAAGAAGATCGACGAGGACATGCGGAAGCTCGAAGAAGACCGGAAGAAGCTCGAAGAGAACCGGAAGAAGATCGAAGAGGCGAAAGCAAGAAAAAAGAGGCAGCAGTAACGAAGCTGCCTGAAACGCGGGCTGCCTGCCCGGAATAAGAAAAACGAAGAAACCGCGGAAAGCGGGAGGAAAAGCCGCCGATGGCGCGGTGAGAAAAACGGAAAACAAGAAAGAAAAACAAGGAAAAAGGCCGTCTCATGCGGCCGGAAGGAGAGGTAATGGTCTGGCTTATCTTCATTGTGGCCGTTCTGGCCCTTTTGCATCAAGCCGATATCCCGACTCTGGTCAGGAACCAGGAACAGAAAAAACAGAATCAGGCGGAAGCAGCGGCACGCCCGAAAGAGTATCTGGCAGCAACCGGCGCGGATCTGGGAGACCTTGCCGCCGCGCACATGATGGATGCGGAGCAGGGGTCACGGAGCTTCCGGAACCTGCTTATGCCATACCGGGGCGAGACGGTGCGGATTCCGGTCCTTTACATTTCGACCCACGGCGTCTTTGTGGTTCAGAACATCTTCTCGAATGATATGAGAGCCGCGGAGGCCGATGATCTGGACCGTTTTATCGGGCTTGTCCGCCGGGCAAGGAATGCCGCTGCCAACTGCCTGCAGGTGCCGGTGAGCTGCGTCCTGCTTGTCCAGTGCGGCGAGATTGCCTGCCCGATGCCGCGGGACATCACGGCGGTCCGGTCGGTGGGCGAGCTTGACACGCTGTTCCGCGGCATGCGGACGCGCCCCGCGCTGCTCACGCTGGAAGCGAGGGACTTTCTCAGTCAGAAGGCCGCGTCCTATCGGCCGGAGCCGCAGGCGCTTTACGATGAGCTGCTTGACGAGCGGGCGCGCCGGGAAGAGGAGCGGGAAGCCGAAGTCGTAAGCAGAATCGAGGCGGAGGAAGAGCAGATCCGCGTGGACCTCGCGAAGAAGCGCCAGATGGAGAAGATCCGGGCAAAAGAGGCCGCGAAGCGCGACAGAGAAGCGGCGGCACGCGCGGAGAAAGTGGCGGCGGAGCAGATCGCGCAGGAACGGGCCGGAAAGATTTCGGAGGACGGATCAGCCTCATAACGGTTTCGGGAATTTGTACGTTTCTGTTTCCTTTTCTTGCATATAAAATAAGTGGTTGGAAATAGTTTTTCTCCTTGATGATATGGTAGGATTTTCGTACGCGGCTTCCAACCGGCCGCGCCGGAAAAGGGGCTTGCCAGAAGCCCCTTTTTTGGTACTTTTTTGCGGGCGGGGCGTTTCTGCTTCATTTTCTTGCATATATAAGGCGGATGGAAAAACCACACATACATTCCTCATAAGACAACTGCACGCTGCTTCCAGCCGGCCGCGTGGAAGAGGTCCCCTTCGGGGCCTCTTTTTTGTGCTTTTCGCGATTTTGTATGTTTTCGTTTCCTTTTCTTGCATATACTAAGTGAGGCTGGAAAGCAGACAAACAGACAACAGTTAATGGCACATTTCCTGAAAGATAAGCAAAACAGACACCACGCGGCTGTCCAGCCGGCCGCAAAAAAAGAGGTTTCTCCGGCCCGGAAGCCTCTTTTTTTGATGGATTTTGCGGATTCTGCAGATTTCGTTTCTTTTTCTTGCATATATGTATTGACGGGGCGCTTCAAGGATGTGCGCCCTGTTTCCGATACCTTTGCGTGGTCCAGTACAAGCCATGCAAAGCAAACCAGACAGGGCGGAGGCCCCTCTCGTGCCAAACCAGGGGACTCCGTCTTTTTTCTGCTTTTTCTCAATCTTTGTTCTGATTTTTCCGGGCCTTGGCAGGTCCCTTCCTTTGCACGGGCGGCGTTCTCTGGTATACTGGACGGACGGGACGATGTCTGTGTATGTTTTTCCGGTTATTCATTTGCGGCAGGGGCTTGTCGTTCCGCAAAACCTCCTTTGCTTCCTGCCACGCGCAGCAGAGGCGTTTGTCCGGTCGGGTATGCCTCTGCTGCTTTTTTTGCCATACGGGCAGATTTCGTTTCGTTTTCTTGCATATATATAGTGGCTGGATCACAAAAAAATCTTTTCCCCGATTGATGCGGATCTTTGCAGCCAGTTTGGCCGCGGCCAAATTGCGGGCCGCACACGGAGAGGCCCCGAAAGCGGGCCTCTTGTCTTTTTTCGGTTTCCAGTGCATTTTCTTGCATATACTTATTGGCAGGTTCGCAATACGGGGCAGCCTGCCAGATATTTCCTTTCTGCCCGGCCAAATGGGCTGTGCATACGGCAGAGGCTCTTTCGCCAACGGGGGCCTCTGCTTTTTCTTTTTGCGATTTGAGACGGTTGCATTTTGTTTTCTTGCATATAAAATATAAGCAGGAGCGCAGGCGGAAGCTGTGCTCCTGTGATGTCTTCTTTCTATTTTGCGCAGCCTGCTTGGCCGCGCAGAGTGCAAGGCCCCGTTCTTTCTGCCACGAGAAAGGGGCCTCCTTTTTGTTTTTCGTGATTTTGTTCTTTTTTCTTGCATATATAGAGTGGACAGGCTGCCGAGTGGAACCGCTTCCTGCCCGTGGGTCTTCTTTTTGGGCGGCGTGATTGCCGCAAACCAGCAGGGGCTCCCGCCAACGGGGTCTCTGCTTCTTTTTTTTCGGATTTTCCATTTTTCGTTTCGTTTTCTTGCATATAAAAGATAGCAGAGCGGGATCGCACCCGTCCGCGTATTCCCTCTGCCAGGCAGGGGCTCCGGCATCGCCGGGGTCTCTGCTTTTTCTTTTTCGCGTATTTTTTCGTTTTCTGTTTTGTTTTCTTGCATATATAGTATGGACAGCGCAATACGGAGCTGCATCTTCGAATGCTTGTCCAGCTTCCCTTTTGCACGGTTGATGGATGGCTGTGCCAAAAGAGGCCCCTGCTATATGCCGGGGCCTCTTTTTTGAGGAATTTCGGGATTTTGCGGATTTCGATTCATTTTCTTGCATATATCAAATGGACAGATGCTTTTGAGCTGCATCCTGTCCGGTGTTTTCTTTTCATACCTTTTGCGTCCGCGCGGCCTTGTGGGCTGCACGGACCGGAGGCCTCGTTCTTTCTGCCACAAGTCCGGGGCCTTTTTCTTTCTTTTGCTTGTATCCCACATGGTCTGGAAGTCAAGTCCAAATTTGTGTGTAAATTGCTCTTAGGTACCTGCGGTGCCAAGGGATGCCTTGCATCCCTTAGCTAACCACCAGCTCTCTTGAAGGGACTGTCAAGGGTGCGTAAGCACCTCGAAG
>Ga0256404_1002348_pt1 | contig 42038 bp, 44 predicted proteins | sample RumenRJG_01DNA_FD_185990 | JGI IMG/M metagenome (GOLD analysis project Ga0256404, IMG submission 185990) | Bovine rumen microbial communities from Lethbridge, Alberta, Canada - RJG_01 | ecosystem: Host-associated > Mammals > Digestive system > Stomach > Rumen | place: Canada: Alberta | collected... | reverse complement strand
ACACGATAATCTCCGAAGTCACCTTCGAGCTCATAATCCTCAAAGATCCCGCCGATGTTATCCCAATACCACCCATTATTCAGACGATTCTGAGGCAACTTATCGACCTGGGTTGTCCAAAGCTGATACTGAATATACGTCGAACCAGATGGATTAAAATGGAATTGATCATCCACAACCCAATACAAGGAACCATTATATTGATATACCCAGCAATGCTGATCCGGACGGTAAACGCGGAGAATCCCATTTTTTATGAAATCGTCGTCCAACTCCGGCGGTATGAAGGAATCCTGCTTCGTATAATAGATTCTGCCGTTATTCACATACACATCCGTATGGATCACCACGAGTGGTTTGCATCTCACAATAAACTCATATTCACCCATGTCCGGCAGATCGGCTAACTTAAACCCGCATTTGGAATAATCATACTCACAGGAGAAATAATCATTGACGTCCACCCTTCTGAGTCCATACTCTGCCTGCGGCTTCATGCTTTCCCGCGTCTCGGTAGATCGGAGAATGATCTCATACTCCTGCGGGGTGTCCTGGTTGTACAGAAAAAAGATTCCGGTCAGATCTTCATCGACCTGAAAGCAGCAGGCATTGGAAGACGCATATCTGGATGGAGGGTACATCAGGCAAAGAGCAAGTATTCCAAGAAAACTTCCAATTTCAAATACAGTTCCTAAGCGTTTTCCTCCAATGACAGCATGTAAAGCAACTCCGATGCAGGCACCCAAGGTATTATTGAAGATGTCGTCAAATTCAAAAAGCCCTCTGTGCGTGGCAGCCTGCAGCATTTCAACGGAGCAGGACAGCAGAAACACAACCAAGATGGAAAGCCACCAGTTTTTCTTTTTTACAACATCGGACAACAAATAACCAAGAGGCACAAAAAACGCAATATTACCGAGTATCTGCAGTCCCAACCTCAAATCGCCAGCAAAAAACGCACGATACGACCAGAACAGTTCCAACTGCTTTGATTCCGACGACAGCCCTCTGCCGAGAACAGTGTACCAAAGGATGAAGAAACTGTAAAGCAGAATGAGAATACAATTTATTGTTTTTCGAGATTTAGACGATGCAGGAAAATGAATCATCAGTCTCTCCTGAAGAGATCCCTGGTATAGACCTTCTCCTCTACGTCCTTCAGAGCCTCGTCAAAACGGTTGGCAAGAATCACATCAGAACCGGCTTTGAACTTCTCAATGTCATTGATGACCAGGGAACCAAAGAAGGTCTCACCATCATTCAATGTCGGCTCATAAATAATAACCGTAGCGCCCTTGGCCTTGATGCGCTTCATGACGCCCTGAATGCTGCTCTGCCGGAAGTTGTCACTATTACTCTTCATTGTCAGCCTATAGACGCCAACAGTGATCGGCCGTTCCTTCGCAGAGTTCCACATGGAACTCGCGGTATAATATCCGGCCTTGTCCAACACACGGTCCGCGATGAAATCTTTGCGCGTCCGGTTGCTTTCAACAATCGCCTGGATCAGATTCTCCGGCACATCCTCGTAGTTGGCCAGAAGCTGCTTCGTATCCTTCGGCAGGCAGTAACCGCCATAACCGAAGGACGGATTGTTGTAATGAGAACCGATGCGCGGATCCAGGCAGACACCTTCGATAATCTCCTGAGTATTCAGGCCTTTCATCTCGGCATAGGTATCCAGTTCATTGAAATAGGATACCCGTAGTGCCAGATAGGTATTGGCAAAGAGCTTGACAGCTTCCGCTTCCGTAAAACCCATGAAGCGAGTCTCGATATTCTCCTTCTCTGCACCTTCCTGCAGCAATCCGGCGAAGAGCTCCGCCACTTCCCTGCTCTTCTCATCACAGCCGACAATAATCCGGGAAGGATACAGATTGTCATAGAGGGCCTTGCTTTCCCGCAGGAACTCCGGACTGAACAGGATCCGATCCGTCGAATACTTCTCTCTTACACTCCTGGTATAACCGACCGGGATCGTGCTCTTAATGATCATATAAGCATGATCATTGGCTTTCATGCACTCTTCAATGGCGTCCTCGACAGCCGACGTATCAAAATAATTCTTCTTTGAATCATAGTTGGTTGGCGTCGCAATAATCACCAAATCGGCAGAAGCGTAGGCCGCAGCCTTATCCACTGTGCAGCGGAAGTTCAGCTTCCGCATCCCTTCTCTCGCCTCTGCAAAAAAGCGTTCAATCTCATCATCCTGAATGGGTGAGATAAACTTGTTCAGCCCTTCGGCTTTCGCCTCATGGGTCGTAATGGCAGTCACCTCATGATGCTGCGACAGCAACACCGCCAACGACAGCCCAACATATCCAACACCTGCAATTGTTATTATCATAGACTTTCCTTCCAATTATAGAATTCGTATCAAAGACCCCATTTTTCCAGCAACTTACTTCTCCGTTCCACTATGTCATTGGAAACGAAAGCCTGCTGCATGATATGTTTCATGGTTTTATCCGCTCTTCTCAGATAAACGACCCTTACAGCTCTATGAACCCACGCAAAAGGAAGCAAAATCTTTCTATTCTTCAGATAGGAATACTGCGGCATCATGATCATCTCCGAATATGGGTAAAACACAACATGAAGCACACGCCTGGATCTTGTTATGAAGCCGCTGCCTTCGGACTTCACAATATTGACCGCAATATTGTTTTGATTTTCCTCGTTGTCGAACCCGAAGACACCGTTCCGCAGAATTAGCTCAGTCGCTTCCTCTATAAAGCTCGGATCAACCGACTCTATGCCAAGCGGAGGAGCAATACCAAACCACACCTCATTGAGAGCAAATACTTTCTCAGAAAAAGCCCATAACTCCAATTCCCGGAGCTTCTCCTCAATCCATGGCCAGTTGAGTTCTTCCCGCTCCATGACATCCACGTCCATGAACTGTCTTAATCCAACGCCCATGTTGATAAAATGTTTCCGCAGATGAAGCAGCAGAAACAGGAAATGGAAACTGGGATCAACCACTCCATCCTTCACATACTTCCAGCAGTCATTGAAAAATGCTTTATGTATGTCTTCATTTGCCACTTGGTCATACACAAGACGATCATGGAGTTCAAACAGCAGATTCCCATAATAGAAATGCCATTCAAATGCTCCCATGACCCCATCCGTTGTGAAGCCAAGTGCGAACAGAATATCCCTTACTCTTACACGATCCTCCGGATGCACAACGACATCCACATCACCCATGGTACGCAAAGCCGGAATCGGATAATGTTCCGCAACAACAGGCCCTTTCACGAGGAAGAAGTCAATATCATTGTCTCTAAGCGCCTTCTTCAATAACGCCAAGGCTTCTTTGCGCTTCAAATAAGAGGCTATCGAGGCATAATAAGCTTGCTGAAAAAGAGGATTCTTGCACTGGGCATACACGATCCCGGAAACCTGATGCTCCTCTGAAAGATCACATAATACCTGCCAGTTCAAATCTTCAGGAGGATCGGAAGGCTGAGATGAAAGATGATCTGCCATTACAGAAATCAGAAATCGTTGTTCTACAGTCATGAACGCTCTCCCCATGTATCACCAATCGTAGCTACACATTGACACACAGGGAATCCCAGCTTGCTCAAACAGACTCACCATCTGAGACTGTCCATGCAGCACACGGACAAAATTCGCCTGACTTTGAAAGGCACTCACCTGCCATTCCGACGAAACTTCCTTTGGAACAGCTTTCGCTGCCAGTGCAACTACAGTCTGGGCCTTTGCTTCCGACAAAACTGCATCCCAATCAACATTTTCCGGAAACTCTGCCTCAATCCCAAAAAGAGAGGCCTTCAGTAATTCCAGCAAAGTAACTTGGCTGCTATCAAGCATTTTCACTACCTATAGTTCCACCGTTGCGATCCTCGGCTCGAAGCAACATGTCGGACGAACACACACAATTCTCACACCGGATGCTCTCTGTGGTCCAACCTTCAAGAATGTAGCAATGACGGAAGTATCACCATGAAGTCCAAGCGGGCCGATGTTTGCTTCGTTAACCCGCCTTGTGATCTCAACTTCCATCTCAGATTGCACATCATACTTACCATCTACTTGAGCCTGAAGCATCATGGATGTTGCTTCAAAATGACTCCTGCCTACTCCGACAGCCAGCGTGCAGGGAGAACAGCCAAGCTGAGCCACGCCCTCCGTTGCCCAGTTCACGATCTCGTCCAAAACAACCTGAGTATTATGTTTATGGAACACACGGTAGGTTTTTGCACGTATGGCCGGGCCACCGCCAAACATCAGGATATGCAGCCGGATCACATTATCTTTGCATCTTCTAAGTAGGATCGGAGCAGGTTCCACACCGGCAGAGTCCGGATTCAGGCCACCACTTTGATCAATCCTTTGGCTGTCGTCGCCCATAATGCCCATAGGCCGCCCAGGAAGTTTTCGCAACCCTTCCGCCACACCTTCTTTAATAGCATCCAGCATTTTACCGGTTACAGCACAGTCTTCCCCGACTTCCAGGACGAGATGCGGTATTCCCGAATCATCGCACAGGGGAGACTTATTCTTCTCCGCTGCTTCGGCATTAGCGAGCACTTGCTCCAGAACCCATTTCGCTTGCTCATTCCGTTCTGTGCTTATTGCTCTTTTATAAGCTTCTTTCTTATCCTCGCGAAAAGTGCTTCCGGCATCCACCAACGTATCTCGCACAAGAGCAACAATTTCTTCATAAGTCTTAGTCATAGATGCTCCTCCCGTGTGCCGCTCCAATGATGGCGGGATACTTATCTACCTTAATCAGGTGAAGCGCCTCCATTCCGAGTTCAGGAAAAGCGACAACCTTTTCTTCGCAGGTTTTAGAGCCAAGGAGAGCTGTCACCGGCGGGATTACTGCATATACAGCATTATATCTGTCCAGTGCTTCAATGGTCTCCCTATGCAGCTGTCCTTTGCCCAAGTGCAGCTTAATTCCCGCCGCACTCAGAGGCTCAATACTGTTCTCTATCTCCAGCTTATTTGAGCTGGTTGGTCCAACGCCTGCCGGACTGACGGCTGTGTGAAAAATCACCTGGCCGTGCAGATCGACGCCAAGCTCGCCTGCCTTCCCCTCCTCGATCATCTTCAGCACCTTTGGAAGCACTGCATCACGGCCGCAGAGTATATAACCGCTGATTTCAACTGTATCCCCGACCTGAAGGTTCGCTGCCTCTTCCTCTGAAATTGGAGTGGTTAACTCGATCATCTTAGTCCCTCGTCATTCAATCGTTCACCGCGAACAGCTTCACATGGCCGCTCTCATCCCGGATGACGCCATATGCCCTTGCCCGGTTGTAAATCTTACGAGCCCAGTTTGTATGCGGCTTAATCTCATTCATCTTATTGCCGCCAGAGCCTTTCACCACACCACCGCCGGTACCGAGGATCTGGCAGGCATCATCATATTCTTCCTTCGTTACCGCCATCATGGCATTCACGAATTTGACATGGGTAGGATGAATAACCGTGCGTCCGACAAATCCGTTTGCCTTATCCAAGATCACCTCACGCAGCAGACCATCGATCTCATTGTTTACAATAGGCTCATGCCTGGTCAGATAATCTTGAATCCCATAATGCGGAAGATCCTCAAACATCAGTTCCTTCGGAGCTCGGAAGTACTCCCAGACCGGACCAGAAACGACATAATCATTATCACGGCTGAACATGTTCAAGATATCACACAGGCACTCTCGCACAGCCATAATGTCATACACAGAGTACCCGACGCCGCGACGCACACCAAAAACAGAGGAGAAATCCGTCGCACCGACACGGACCTGCAGCACCAGATCTTTGTACTTATCCAGAATGCGTTTGATACCGGTCAGCTCGTACATGCGGGTCTCTTTATAGGCCACTTCTTTGTCTTCAATGATCGGCATGCCGTAAATGATCTCGCCGAACTGATTGTTTAAATCCCTCAGGTAAGCATAATACTCATATCCATTCTCTGCATTGAATTTCGGGAAATTAATCCCGCAGAGAACTTTCACCTGATGCTTTGTCAGTCCAGCCCCAAAGTGCTTGAACTGTTCCAGATTGCGGATACGGACAAAGATAAGTGGTACTCTATCCTCATCTAAGCTGCCGTCTTCCACAGCACTCGCCACAGTATCCAGCAATCTATGAATGTTCTCCTCAGCTTCCAGTACCTTTTCTTCCGGGCAGGCGTCTTCGCAGCAGAGCACCATACTGGTCAAGCCAGGCATGGCGTTGGAGAGAATTTTCGGGGTAAAGTCCTTGAACCCCGGCATGTACATTGTAGCTCCAAGGCAGTACTGCAACAGTTCACGATCTGTATACTTGTTGAAGTGCTCCGGCTCAACGACGAATTCGAAATCCGGGTGATACAAGTGATGTCTCATGTCAGATCAGGCTTCCTTTCGGGCTCCAAACTGCCTCCGGATAATATTCATCGAGCATTCTCTTAACCAGAGAGCACTGCTTGGCGCGTTTACGTGCGTCGTCCTCCGTGCTGTCCCAACTGTGGGTCTGAGCAACCGAGCCGCCGGTCTTCAGATAAATCGGCGCCGCAACACGGACCATCTCGGGGACTTCATAATGGCGGATAAACCCACCCGTAGACTTTGGATTCTCGGTATGCAGATCCAGGGGAATGTCAATCGCCTGACGCATGGCCGCCATCATCTGAAGTTGAATATCGCGAACCGGATTCACAGAATCAGCGCCGATCATCTCCAACAGCTTTGCTGAACAGGGGTTCCCGTGGCCGGCATGGGCGGAGACCTTAAAGTGACAGTCTTCCGGAATCTCCCCAGCTTTCCTCATCTCATTGAGAATCCAAAGGCAGCCTTCGTCATAAACCAGGAAACCCCGGCAGCCGATCCGGGCAGCACGCTTGACGTCCTCAATCGCACGGACAATCTGCTCCTGACCACGCAGACGATATCCCATCCTCACACCTTCCTCGGTATGCACAGAAGCGGATGTATCGGTCGTGGCGCGGGGACCGATGGCAAGGATCAAATCCGTTTCCCACTTGTGCGCCAGATCCACCATTTTCCCGATCTCTTCATCGGTCAGGCGCATGATCCCCTGGGTCTGGGTCACACGGTGCAGATACAATCCATAGCCGTCCATCGCCTCCAGCAGCGCCTGCATCACCTTCGGTCCCTGAATTCCGGGGACCTCAAAACGGTACTGGCCACCGTCCTTGAAACGCTTTTCAGACGTCGGGAGATCATAAGCATCTCCACCAGGAAGACCAATTGACTTCAAATACTCTCTTGTTTTCTCCATGCTATTCATATTATTTCTCCTTCTCCAGCAATACCGGTTTACATAATTATTTGTTCAAATCATCAATCAGTGCGTCAATTGCTGCCCGATGGTCGAAAACGATGGGCGGGAGCTTGCGAGACAACCCTTTATGAATTCGGCAGTCAATAAAGCCTGCATGACCGCAGTTTTTCAACTCATTAAGCGCCTCGATCAGCTCCTCTTCTGTTGTCACCGGATGGCCAACCGTCCTGTATCCACAAGCCTCAGCAATCGCAGTAAAATTGAGGAGATGCCCGGCAGAGGGTTGCCCCCCGACCGATTCATGTGCCCCATTGTTGAGCACGACATGCAGGAAGTTCGGCACATTCATTTTGCTCACCATAGTCAGCGCCCCCATGTGCATGATGGCAGCAGAATCCCCATCCAATACCACAACCGAACGATCTGGCTTTTCCAGGGCGATTCCCATAGCCACAGAACTTGCATGACCCATAGACCCAACATTCAGGAAATCATGCGCTTTAGTCTCATTCCGCTTTTCCCGCAGGAAAAACAGCTCTCTGGTCGCACGCCCTGTCGTTGCGGAATAAATTGTGTTTGCGGGCATGTGATCCAGAATTATTTCTATGGTCTCTTCCCTGCTCATGGGATACGTATCATCCACATTGTTCGGCTTGTCCGGATCCGCCATCACGCCCTTCGGTGCAACCAGACCATAGGGCTGACGATACTTGGCACAGTACTTTACCGCATTTTCAATCACTTCTTCAAACTCCTCATCGGAGTCGGTCAAAACGCTGTAGGGAATATGCATCAGCTCAAGCAACCCGGTCGTGATCTCGCCCTGCAGCTTATGCTGGGGATGATTCGGCTCTGTATTTCCCTGACCACGCCAGCCGATCAGAAGAAGCATGGGCACCGCATATACATTTTTATCAACTAATGAGGCAAGAGGGTTAATCGTATTTCCCTCTCCACTGTTTTGCATATAAACAAGGGGAATTTCGCGGCTTGCAAAATAATGTCCAGCCGCAAGCGCAATGGCGTTCCCTTCATTAGCGGTGATCACATTCCGATCACCGCAGTGAGCCAGTGCGTAATTGCAGAAACCGTTCAGATAACTGTCCGGTACACCTGCAAACCATGTAACACCGTGGTCTGCCAAAGTCTCAAATACCATTTCCTGATTCAGCATTACTTTGTCTCGCCCCCCACAGAGCCTTTACCCTTATATAGCGTAAAATACTCAGGACTCTCGCCCTTCGTAATCTGCCACGCCGTTTCAAACGCAGCCACCACATCATCCGGCAACGGGCCAGCCTTCACCGTCTCCATGTTCTGTTTCAGATGACTCAGCTTGGATGCTCCAATCAGGATGGCATCTCCGCGATCCCCGTTCAGCATGGAATGAAACGCCAGCCAGCGGTACGTTGCCTCAATACTGGTGATCCCATGCTTCTCTGCCGTAGTCTTAATTACATCTACGGCATCAAAGAAGCTCTTTTTCCAGTAGCGTCCCTGGTAATTCGGCCGATGGGTAAAGCGACCGTCCGTGGGTGCTTCCTCGAACTTGCCATAGCGCCCTGTTAACAGGCCGCCGCACATGGGGTTGAAGGCATAAAAACGCATGTTGAAGTGATTCAAGCAGTCATTTAGTTCAGCCTCAGCCCTTCGGGTCAATGGATTGTAAACGCCTTCGAACACCGTCGGCCTCACCCATCCATGCCGCTCACAGATGTGCCACACATCCGCAACCATCCAGGCTGGGAAGTTTGAGAGACCAAGTTCCTTATATTTTCCCTGATCATGCAAGTCTGCCATTGCATTCAGCACGCTCTCCACCGGTGTAGCCGGATCTGGGAAATGCAGAAACACGGTATCAACTCTGTCCAGCTTCATCCGCGCCAAAGATTCATTCACCTGCTTGTACGCCGCATCCGCATCAAGCCTGCCGCTGATCCGAGGATTAACTTTTGTAGCAATCTGAAAAGGCCGATTCAAGCCGGGCAGTACCTCGCCAAGCAGCCGTTCGCAGTTTCCTTCATTATAGACATAGGCAGTATCCAGCTCGTCATAGCCTGCTTCCAGAAACGTTTGAATAAACTGCTCCACATCCGGGTTAAATACTGATTCCCCAAAGGTCATCGTACCAAGGATCAATTTCACATTATTCATCGCTTACCTCTTATAAGTTCTTAATCAGGTCCTCGACGGCTGCACTTTCTTTATAAACCGTTTCAAACACTGCAGAACTGGTATCCTGTTTCACTCCGGCATATTCCATCAGTCCATCATACCGCATTCTAAACTCTTCATCCGTCAGCGGATTCTCCGGTTCTCCTTTGGGGAAGTCAACCCGATCCGTATATGCTTGATCATGCGTCCTGATCGTCACCACAGCCGCCTGAATATCTGGAAAAACCGCGCTGAGTTCATCATCTGGTGTCACATGAACCTTACTGGTCAGGTCCAGGCAAATAGGATCCTTTACAGCTTCTTCGGAGAACTCCTGCAGCCCGGCTTTGCCATAGATCAAACCGGCCGCCGTGGCATAAGGAATGCTCATCTTGGCACTGTAGCTGCCAGGGATCTCTGAGTGATCATGCCCAGAAACCGCCAAATCATAGGTATGAATCTCAATCCTCTCCACGTCCTCAGGCTTTACCTTTTCCCGCAGATGAATTGCTGCCTCAACTGCCGGATGAGTATACCGGCATGACGCATAAGGCTTGGTATAGCTCTTCATGATGGCATAGGTACCATTCAGCAATACTGGTTTGAGTTCTACATCTTCTCTTCCAGTCATCATCTTCAGGAACCCACGGCCTCCCAACGGATCCTCATGACCACGGAATCCAGCTTTTGCCATCTGGAGTGCAGTCAGAGAAAGCAGAGCTGTCTTTGCCACGTTATACGGTTTTAGCTCCGAACCGTCATCCAACACTTTCAGCATACCAGAGGCCGCGACACATGCTGCCGCAAATGCCTGAAAACGCTCTTCTTCAGAAAAGTCCAGAAGATATGACGCTGCTACTGTCGCCCCTAGCGTCCCGCAGGTGCCAGTCGCATGGTAGCCCATAGTCTTATGCCCCGGCTGTATGGACACCGCCATCGTGTAGGAGGTCTCATAGCCAACCACGGCAGCGCGAAGCACTTCGTCCACTGTTTTTCCATATCGCTGAGCCAGCGGCAGCAGGAGAGAAAAGATCGGTGAGCCAAGATGGATAATACCGGAATTGGTACCATCGTCAAAATCTAGGGCGTGTCCATTCAGGCCGTTCAGAAACACTGCCTCTTTCAGCACCAGATTTTTTCCTGTTCCAATTGCGCGAAAGCGTCCTTCTTCCGGCTGAGCAAATTCATAGTATTTTTCCAGTTTATCTCTCTGAAACGTTGCTCCCGCACAGGTCACGGCAAGGTAGTCCAAGAGACTGCGTTTTGCCCTTTCCATCGCCGCAAATGGTATCGACAATCTCCAAACGTTGTCGATTGCTTTCAGAAACTCTATTGACTGATTCACTTCTCTCCCTCTTCCTGGGAATTCTTTTTCTCAGGTGTCAACGCTTTCTCGCCTGCCATATACATCGTCACGAGACCAAAAAGGATCAAAATCGTTGAGGCGTAGATAATGACGGGAATAAAGCTCTTATAAATCCATGTGCAGATCACCGTGGCGGTCTCACCTCCGATGATCAGCGCTGCCACATACCCAAAGAATGTCAACCCTCCCGCAAAGAGGACGATCATGATGCCGTAGCCGAAGATCAACTTGAATACTTCACTGATTCTCTTTAATGTTTCTTTCATGCTCATCCCTCCTTAATGTAGTCCCAGAATCGGCAGCATACCCATCAGGACAATTACCTCCATCACGAACTGAGCAGCCACCCACCACAGATTATTCTTGAACGTCTTACCGAAATCAGAACCCGCAAGGCTCATACCAGCATACATGCCAAGTCCGAGAGGCGGCGTAATACCGCACATGACGCCGCAGATACAAGGAAGCATGGCCGCAGCCAAAACGGGGTTCACCCCCTTTGCAGCCAATATGGTGATAAACACCGGACCGAAAATCACGACCAGCGAAGATCCGGGAATCACCATGCCGAGAAGACAGGTAATCAGGCAGATAAACACCACAATACCGAACTTTCCCATGTTCAAACCTTCCATGAAAAGCAGCATCTCGTCCGTCACGCCAAGGTCGGTGAACATCGCCCCTATCATATAGCCGAACACACAGACACCGATCGCTGGTGCAATGGTCTTAATTCCATCCGCAAACATCCGAGCGATAGCATTAGGTGTAACCTGTTTCTTGTCCCTTGCAATGATCACAGCATAGATAGAAGCCAAGCCACCGATAAAGATGAGCAGCGATGAACTCATGTACTTTGCGCCGTCTTTGCCCAGCCTGTCAGTAAAGAACGTGGACTTGAAGAAATAGTCCAGGACAAACGGAAGGAGGATGATGATCGGGAGCAGTAGACCCTGCCACCCCTGTTTGAACGTTTCCTTCAGACTCGGCAGATCTTCCTTTGCAATCGGCTTTACCTTATAGACTTTGCAGAAAGCAAAGACCATGATGAGCCTTTGTACGATGAACCAGAGGCTGCAACCCCAGAGGACGATCCAGAACTCAGCCTGGCTGATGTATCCTTCCCCATAAGCGGCCATACCTGTCAGAGCACCAAGAGCGGCAGTGATATTACCAGACGGTGGAATCATGTTGCCCAGATAACTTGCGTTACTCTCAATGTTCGCCGCCAGTTCTGCCGGGAATCCAGACTTCTTCATGGCAGGGATAGTAATGGAACCGGTCGCCATGACGTTACCGGGGCCAGAGCCGGACAGAGCGCCCATGAAGGAGCTGGCTACTACAGCGACATAACCAGCGCCACCGGTAACACGACCCAGCAGAGCAAGGATGACTGCGATTGCACTGTCAATGACCTTTGTTTTCGTAAGCAAGATTGACATTGCACAGAAGGCCGTCATTGAGTACAGTAGTGAGGTTTTGAGGCCTGTGTCGATATATGAACCAACATGTCCCCAGGTACCAGTGATTGTCAACAGGATGATGAAGCTGATCAGAACGGCCTCATAGACCGGCCTTTTCAGCAGCAGGAACCAGATGATGATCACAGCGAGCATGATCGCCAGATAGGTTAATGCAGCTGGCATTTTGTGGGTCCTCCTTCTTTCCTCTCCTTGTAGGAGTTCTTGTTTTTATATATACTGCTGCCATTCTCTGCCTTCATCTTCTCTTCGTTCTCCGCCTTAAGTGTCTTGCATCTTCCTTTAAAGTGAAAAGAGCAAAAGGGCAGAAGAAAAGACAGTTACGATTGGTCGCAGGATATATCGTCTATAATTTTTATAATCAATTGCCTATAACGAGGGCAAAGAAAAATCTCACCACTCAATTGAGAGAATGATTTCTTTCAGTTCCTCCGCTGTTTTTGATAACTTCCTGTCCTTCCGCCACATCACAACTACTTCACGCTTTGGAAGGGACGAGGTGAACGAGTAGAAAGAGACATCATCCTTTTTACAGAACCGTTCTATCCCGCTCGGCACTAGCGCCATACCCACACCAGCTTTTACGAACTCAATCTGCGCCTCCAGGGATTTTACAATAGCGGCTGTAGACACTTTTACCTTATAGTCATGAAGAAGGTTCTCTAATTGTTTCTGCATGAACTGGCCTTCTGTTAGCATTACCAGCTTTTGTCCCTTAAGCACGCTTACCTCTACCACTGGAAACCTGCGATTAGGAAGAAGAGAGGTTGGAAACTGTGGGGATGATCTTGATACCGCTAGCACCAGTTCCTCTTCCACAACCTTCTCCCAGCTAAACAGTCGGTCATCGATGGGGAGAAGGGTCAGGGCGAGGTCATATTCACCATGCTCCATCCCTTCCTCAAGCTCCGCAGTCGTTCCCTCTCTTACTACCAAATGCATACCGGGATGGAGAGACTGGAAGGATGATGCGATGGCAGGGAGCATGCTTGCCGCTCGGTACGGGGCCGCCCCGATGATGAGGGATCCGGTCTTGTGGTTTTGGAGATCAGTGAAGCTGTTCTCCATCTGATGCTCCAGATCTAAAACTTTTCTCCCTGCGTTGATATATATACGCCCCGCATCGGTTAACCTCACATCCCCGTTCGTCCTGTCGAACAGTTCTAAGCCTATCTCACGTTCTATCTTCTTGATGTACTGAGACAGTGAGGGTTGCGTGATGTTTAGAGAGTCCGCTGCTTTAGAGAATGAGCCTTCCTGGGATAAGGTGAGGACATACTGTAGTTGTTTAGTGTTCATTTAGTGTTTTCTCTTAGCCATATCTTTCTTATACGTCATCGCGTGTTCGATAGCATAGCTAAAGAACGGAATAGGATCTCCCCAAGAAAAGATATAGTCCTTGCTCTTTCTAAAATCAAACCAAGATGGCTTGGCTGAAAACCTATTAGGAGATTTCAATAGCCACATAATATCTGTATGGAAGTATCGAAGGCCCAGCCCTTCCTCAATCTTGTCTCTCTTAGGTGCCATCTTTTTCCCATATGCGCGATCAAGAAGATACTTTACTGGTGTACATCCTGCGTATTCAACAATCCTTACTCCCGCTGATATACGTCCATTTATTTCCGTTACCTTAGGAGTGTTATCACGAGAATCCATCATAAAACTAACTTGCCCGAAACCACTCCATCCGAGTGTCTTGAAGAGTTTTACAGCATTCTCCGTAACCAAAGGCTGATCAACCGTCCTCGCAAAACATCCAGCTCCTCCATCAATCGGATACCACCTATAAGTTTTTATTGCAACTGAATACATCGGATTGTGATCATCGTCCATCATGACATAACAGTTGCACATGTATTTATCCTGTGGTATGAACTCCTGGATAACATACTCATCAACTACAATACTACCATCTGTGATATACTTTTCCAGTTCTTCTCTACTGTGCACTTTCTTAAAACCTGCAGATCCGCTTCCCTTTCTCGGCTTTGCCGCCAGAGGAAAGGAAACCTTAGCAAGGAACTCATCCATTGTCTCATCATCCATTTTGGTAATTGGACACGGAATTCCGTTCTTCATACAGGCAGCCATCGTTTGCTGCTTGTTGTAGGCTTTAAGAAATGCGGAACGAGGCGCACAAAGAGCCTTAACCGCTCCGATACTTCCATCCTCGACATACTGTGAAACTATGTCTGTTGAACCCTCAATTACCGGGAAAATGACATCATATTGATTGGAGGACAATTCTCTGTCGATTATCTTTTTAAGCAACTGTTTGTCTTCCCGCAGGCCCTTGGCGACAATCTTTTTATCAGCGTATCTCGATGTATATCCCACATCCAATTTTGACTCATTTACGGTTGTAACAATACAACCCAATTGATGTAATTGACGTAAGAGACTTGGAATTTGTCTGCCGTACCCATCCAGCAATAATACTCTCGTCCCTTGATATTCCTTCTTGCTCATCGTTAAACTCTTCCATTCTTTTTAATGTCATATTTTTTATAGGAGAGGAAGAAGTATTTCTTCACTTGGGAAAAGCCAAGATTAATCGTTGCCAGGCAAAAACTTGATATTGGATTCATTCCCTCGCCTACTCGAAATACATCATAATGTGACTTTATAAGCTTGGACACTTTGTCGTGTGATATTGATTTCTTTCTCACCCGGTAAATGGCAAGTATTTCATCCAAAAAGTAAAAATCCGTCTTCTTGATCACTTTTAGCCACATGGCATAGTCGTTGTTCTTTTTTAAATCGGCGATCTGTATCAATCCCACCACATTGGCATCATACATAGTACCGAGACATCCCGGCCAGCAATACATATACATTCCAACTTTTCCAACATGTTTCGGACTACCAACATACCTTTTCATGAGGGTTCCGTCTTCCCTCATACTTTCTCTTGCTGTACATGTAAATGCATAGTTGTTTTCTTTCATGAAAGCGATTTGTTTTTCCAGTTTTTCCGGATACCATAAATCATCAGAATCCAGAAAGGCAATCCATCTTCCTTTCGCCTCACGAAGAGCATAGTTCCGAGAAACTGCCGCGCCGCTATTTTGGGGATTTTTGAGATAGTGAATTCTGGTATTCGAAAGATAAGGCCTGACAACTTCATCGGTGTTATCCGTTGAACAGTCATCCACAATCAGCATTTCCCAATTGGCATATGTTTGTGCCAGAACAGACTCTATTGTCTCTCCAATAAACGGTGCTGTGTTATAAGATGGTGTGATAATTGATACAAGATCATCTATCATATGGATTTTCCTTCCCAAGGTTTATAATCTTTGCCTTCAAGAATATCCGCAATACGCTCACACGCATGGCCATCACCATATGGATTGCATGCGTGAGACATCTTGTTATACTCTTCTTCATTCTCAAGCAGCATTTTGAAGGTAGAATATATAGTTTCCTCGTCCGTGCCAACCAGCTTCAGAGTTCCAGCATCCACACCCTCTGGCCGTTCTGTCGTATCGCGCATAACAAGGACAGGTACGCCGTAGCTTGGGCACTCTTCCTGGATTCCACCGGAATCAGTAAGACAAAGATAGGACCGTGCCTCGAAGTTATGGCAATCGAAAACTTCGATAGGTTCGATAATATGTATCTGATCGCAGTCTCCAAGTTCTTCATCTGCAGCCTGCCTTACAACAGGATTCATATGGATCGGGTAAACAGCCTTACACTGTGGATGTTCATCGAGCACACGTCTTATCGCCCTAAACATACGATGCATCGGTTCGCCCAAATTCTCCCGTCTGTGAGCAGTGATAAAGATAAGTTTTCCATCTCCAACCCAGTCAAGCTCGGGATGTGTATAATCTTCTCTCACCGTATGCTGCATAGCATCGATAACTGTATTACCAGTTACATAGATGTTCTCAGCTTTCCGGCCTTCCTTCAACAGATTATCCCGACTCAGCGGAGTTGGCGCGAAATTGTACTGGCTGACGATAGACACAGCCTCGCGGTTAAATTCTTCAGGATAAGGAGAATAAATGTTATACGTTCTCAAGCCAGCTTCGACATGACCAACAGGAATCTGAAGATAGAAGCACGCCAACGCGGTTACAAAAGTCGTGGAAGTATCTCCATGAACTAAAACAACGTCCGGCTTCTCTTTCTCCAAAACATCCTTGATACCGTTCAATACATTCGTAGTTATATCGAACAGCGTCTGACGATCCTTCATGATATTTAGGTCATAATCCGGCACAACACCAAAAGTTTCAAGAACCTGATCCAGCATTTGGCGATGCTGGGCTGTGACACAAACCACAGTCTGAATGCCCTCTCTCGTTTTCAGTTCATTTACAAGTGGGCAAATCTTAATTGCCTCTGGTCTAGTTCCAAAGACCAGCATCACCTTTTTCATAAGCTTATCTCCTGATTCTAAATAGCATAAACAATTAGCCATGATTCTTTTTACTCCGAATAAAAGTACGTCCTCTTTCAAAGAGAAAACGAATTTCTTCAAAGTTTAGAGCAAAGAGTGCAATTAACGATAAGGTAGACACAATATAATTAAATGGCAGCTCCTTATATACATATACAGCATCAAAAATTAGTATCACATATATAATAAGGTGTTTAATCATTGGAATGTCAATTTTCAATATTGTGCCTGATACTTTAAGTCTGATCACCCAAGTGATGAAAAAACCGATTAATGTTGTATAAGCCGCACCTTGAATACCAAGCCAATCTATAAATGTGAGGTTTAATAAAACATTGGTTATTGCGCCTACACTCGTTGACACAAATAGATAGTTTGTCTTTTTCGAGGCTGTAAAAATTGAGGCAAGAAATCCTGATAACCCTGAAAACACATACGCAATTAATAATATAGGCACACATTTCCATGCAACAAAATAATCCTTAGCATATAAAATACTGCCGATAAATTTTGAGAACAGAATTAAAACAGCACATGCTAAAATACACACCATGTGGAAATATTTATAAACAGTCGCGACAAAATTAGCATTATCTTTTTCCCCATAATTTGAGATGGCAGAGATTTGCCAAGCTTGGGTAAACAAGGTAGAAACAATAGTTAAAATAGATGGAATTTTATATGAAACAGAGTAAATACCACTCTGTGATAATCCAAGTTTCCAAATCACCATATATTTATCTGAAGTTTGCATAAACCACCAGGCGATAATAGTTGGTATCATTGGAATACTGTATTGTAACATCTGCTTCATCACATCTGTATTTATGTGAAAATGCAGTAAATCTTTTAAGAAGGAACCTCTTATTATGATATACAGTGTAGTGAGAATGTATGAAAGTATCATCGAAAAAAGATACCCAAACAATCCCCACTTCAATACAACAAGGCAAACTATATTACTGGCAACAATGACAACAGTATGTACAATTCCTGAAATAGCAAACACTTTTGTTTTGTCACAGCCACGTGAATAATAAGAAAAAATGTGTTGCAATGCAATTACAACATAACAAACAACAAAGTACCACCAGTATTCATTAAATGTACTAGCTGCAGGAATTTTCTCGACAATAGGCTTGAAAAGTATTAGCAGAACAGTGCTAGACATCAATAATAGTGTGGCAGTAGAGAGAATCTCATTTCTTTTGATTCCTTTATCAAAAGCAAATCTCAGTACGGCTTCCGTTATAGATAAAGTTAATATAGGAAAAATCAGATTAATTGTCGTCGTAATTAAATCAGCAATTGCATACTCTTCCGTAGTTAATATATTTGTATATAAGGGCAGCATCACGAATACTAGTGCCTTCGATGCAAAATTGCTGATTGTGAACAGAGCAGTGTCCGTCATTAGCTTACGATATTTATTCATCTGATCACCTTTTGTATCCTTACTCATTCCCTTGATATAATTCTGCTCAAATAACTTTTAAATCCATCGTAGCTATCACGTTCTCTCTCAACACTAACCGCTATTCGATTTTTATATTCTCCATTAATGGCATCATGAGCAACTGTGATTATATTATTGATGTTCTCATCAGAACCAATATTTTCAACCTGAAAATATAATTCTCCAAGGTTTAGTCTTGAAACCATCAAATCTTTCAGCTTTCCCTCATACTCCCCAAAGTAGTGAGAAATATCAAGAACAATTGTAGGTGTCCCTTGTTCAAGAGCAAGAAGTGTTCCATGAAAATAATTAGTTACCACTAATGATGCTTCTTTAATAACAGACGCCCATTCAAAAGGATTCAAGTCATATAAAAATGCATCGGAATGATTATTATTCATAAATAGCGAAACAATAATATAGTCGCTGCTGAATGTATCGTATATGCGTTTCGAGAGAAGTTCATTTTGCAGCATGAGCACAATATACTTCTTTTTTGAATCCAAATGATACGCTTCCAGGATCTTTTTTGTATCTCTCATCTTGTATTTATTCAAATCCTCATTCGAAAGCAGAAAAGTTGGATCACAAGCATGCTTAGGAGATTCTTCTCCACAATACTTCACAAATTCTTCTGTACATTTATCTCTAACAAATACACCTTCCATATTTCTAAATGCTTTGCCGCATGAACTTATCCTCTCCATAGGTTCTTCAAAATACCTTAATCCATGCACAGATGCAGCATATGTCAACACTGGAATTGATAGCTTCTTTAAAGGAATAAATGCAGATGGGTATCCGTTTTGAGTCCAATTAAAAACAGCGTCACTTCCAATTATCAAAACATCATAGGTTCTTTCAATATATGTGTATAACAAATCCAATCTGTTTGTCGAAAAAGATTTTTCGGACAAAGGCAAATAATCTTTAAACGAGTCGAACATCCTGATTTTCTTGGTCTCGGTGTAACCCGCTTTTAATCCAAATTTTTTTATCCGTCTCAAGATATTTATATATTTCTTCTTCATTTCAAGCGGAGCTATATAATCTATTATTTCAACCTTTGCGTTTGGATAATCTCTGGATAATTGTCTTGTCAAAGCATATGACTGTAGAAATGCTCCATAATTTACTGGCTTATGAAAAGTTAAGATTCCTATCTTCATGAAAGATTATCTCCTTGGTTTTCAAAGGCATAAGACCCTACAATCAGTAACATGTAAAACAAATGATAATTCCTAAAAATCATTTCAGTCGATATCCATAGTGCAAGCATCATTATGATTAGCCCCGTGGTAACTTTTGTCTTTGCAAAAAGAATTTCTTTTAAATGTAAGCCGCACAATACCAAACCAGTTAATCCATAATAAATGGCAATCTCAAATATCGCAGAAAAGTACTCATATACGCTCCAACGAACGTCGTAAATCGATGAGATCCCGTGCATCGACGCATACATATACATGTGACTATTTCCAATACCCAACAATTGGGCTACAATCGGAAGCTGTCGGAACATATCTAATCCTCTGTATATTCTATAATCAGCCTTCGATGCTCTGTTATTCTCTGATGAAAACAATGTATCAAACATTAAAGAAAACGATTCAAAATTCTGCAATAGAATATAAACTAAGAATAATAATGCTATTCCAGCAGTACCAAATAGCATTTTATTTCTTGGAGACATATTACTTAGCGCTATAAAGTAAAGCAGCCACTCAACCAGAAGAACAATGATTCCATTTCCTGACACCGTTGTTAATATTGCAATACTTGCTATTATCGCTTTCAGTATTCTTCTTTTTGGTACTATTTTTTCACTATATAAACAGATAGCTACATATGGCAGTATGTATTGAGCAAAATGCGATTTTTCAGAAAACAATGCCCTTGGGTAAGGGGACATACCAAAATTCTTATTCTGTAAAGAACTCCAACCCGAAGTATATTGCATGAACGGAATTTTAAAGCTCATCGACCGTCCAGTAAGAAATAGCAGCCATTGAAACAGTATCAGTCCTAATAAGAACCATACAATGACAGAATAGATTCTGAATAGTTGAGTTACTTCATATTTCGCGGAAATTATGATATAAATAAGCACAATATTAATGGCCATTACAATAAACAAATTGTTAGAGTAATTTGCTAAGGGATTATGGATATTAATTTCAGTGAAGAATTCATATATAAATGTAATAATCAACGCCCATACGCCAAATACAAGAAATCTCCTCCTTGATTTTATCAAAGGACCACGATTAAGAGTTCTCACGGGAAGTCTTGTATAAATTAAAATCACACCAGTAAGAAGCGCTAAAATAGACATCAGATTCTCCATGCCTATCCCAGAACTTCCAAGGTTATAATACCTCAATATGGGGTTTAATAATATTAACAGGAAAAACAAAGTACTAAGAATTCTACCTTGTATGTATCCTCGGTCTGTTCGAGCCATTTATGTCACCTATTCTATACTATCTAATCAATACAATTTATAAAGAGTTCCCTATGCTTTTTCTGATCATTTCTATATGATACTCCTCTGAATAATAGCTGGAAAAAACCTCTTTATATTCCTCGAATACTTCATCAGCGCTAATTTCACGGAACTCGTTGAGCTTTTTGTTGATTTCATTCTCTTCAACGACAAAACGCATATTCTTTGAATAACAATAAAAGCTGTTTAAGCACTTGCTAAATATTGGTATCAACCCATGAGAGAGATATGTTGATATTTTAGTAGGAGTGGAGACCCTATTAACCTCATTGTCATCACGAATAATAAAACCATATTTGACATGACCAAGGACCTCTCCTAGACTCTCATTTGGACAATAGCCTATATAATAGTTCTTTATTCTAAACTCTTCTAATTTGGCTTTTGCTTCATCTTGTTCTGTTGTGTATATTTCTAAGCTACAATTTGGCAAACTACTATCTTCAATTTTCTTATATGTTGCCATAATAGAATCAATGCTTTGCCATGGGCTCATAGAGCCAATATATGCAAAAGTATTGTTCTTGTACTTTTCCGGTACATAGAAGCTGGCAGTATGTATTTCTGTGTTAAAACAAGGCATTATATAATATTTTCGATCCCCGAATGATAGGTGATACTTATGTTCATAATGCTTTTTCATGTATTCTGAAACGAAAAAAATGAAATCTGCTTTCCTTAGAGCTTTAATTTCTCTTAAAGAAAGCAAAAACAGTCTTAGATAGCTGTGATGCCTCATAAAGCTTTCTTCAGGGCCAATTCCTTGCACCCAATATATTACTTTTTCCTTCTTTTTCTTTGCTTGCAAGGTGTCACTTGCCTTTGCGGTAATAGTAACGTTTTCATTTGAATTCACATGCTGGCATGCTTTTTTTATTATCTCAAGATAATAGTCTGTAACTGTGGAGTTATCACATCTAACTATTGAACAATTCATGCCCCTACTCCCTTATTCACTCAGCCTTGATATTAAAGGATATAATGCGTTCTCTGGTAAATACTTAGCCGCCATCTCTATACAGTTATTGCTCATTTTTTTCCAGTTGTTTCTATTATCTATAGCAAACTCTATGCATCTGCAAAAGTCATCTACGTCTTTTGTTTTAAATACTATGCCATTGACCCCATTTGTGATGATTTCTGTATTGTATTTCCAATCACTTACTATAGCCGGTACTCCAGCAGCCATTGCATCAATCAGTGTACCGGCAAAGCCTTCTCCTTCATAGTAAGTAGGAAATAAAAGGCCATAATAATCCTTCAAGACTATTGTGCTTTCAGAATACTTTACTACACCTTTATACTCTATGTCAGATGTGAACAATTTTTGTAGTGCTTGGAACCATTCTATCTGAGATTCGTCCACCTTCCCATATATATCTAAAGTGATCTTTTCCTCATGAACCGCATTGTACTTATTAACTGCGGCAACTGCGTCTTCAATACCCTTTTCCTTCATGACACGAGAAAATGTACAAAATTGCATCTTCTTTTCTCTTGGAATACTGTCAACAGGAAGAATGTCTAGATTTTTACAATTATACATCACAATAGAATTGATTATTCCTATATCATTCAATGCCCTCATCATGCTTTCGGTTTCAACATAGATTGCATGAAAACTAGCCAGATGCTTTATGTATTTCTTATGTAATGATAAATACTCAGGCAACCATCCTCCAACAACAACATAATGTAGTTTGCGATGAAATAACTTATTGAGAAAGGCAAGGACAGGTGCGATTATCGTAAGACCATTCTGTGCTGGCATTATTACAATATCACTACAATGAAGCATTCTAACCAATAGTTTAAACGGAACAAGCATCTGGTTTACTCTTCCACCCCCAGTATGTATCTCCCTAATACAACTGCGGCCAAATACTTCTATAATCCGATCCTCAACAATTTTGGTTTTTATTCCTTGGCCACCCTGAAGCCGATTATTTCTTGCTCCAAACCGTCCGCAAATACATATGTTTTTTTTTCTCATTTTTCCTTACCAAGTTTTTAATTCTTTCGGTTCCTTGAAGTTCTTTTTACCAGCCATTATCTGTAGAATAGTTATTATGGTTCTCCCAACAATCTGAAGATCATACAAGGCATTTCTATGTTTCACATAATACAGTTCAACGTCCAACTTCTTCGGTTCGAACTCCCGTACATAATCCTCTTCATTCTCATAGACTTCACCATGCGTATAGTCGTAAAGACTGGCTGGGCTGCTGAGACCAGGTTTTACGCTTAGGATTTCTTTATACTTCCCCACATATAGTTTATCCGCATTCACCTTATCCTCAGGCCGAGGACCTATCACAGACATTTCTCCCCTAAGGATATTAATAAGCTGTGGGGTCTCATCCAGTTTACTCTTACGGAGGAAATTGCCAAACGGAAAGATTCGTGGATCACTACGCAATGTTGTGGCATGTATTGCTCCGCTATCCACTCGCATGCTTCTGAACTTATAGAGGGTAAATGTCTTTCCATCTTTTCCGACACGTTCCGGTTTGAATAGTGCCGGACCGGGTGACTGCACCTTTATCACGCAACTGATAATTGCCCATGGAATTAGTAAAATCAAGGTGCCCATCAAGGACGCTACAATATCAAATAGTCTTTTTACTATTCGGTATCCCATAGTTTTTATCTTCCTACTCTATTGATCTAAGCAATATAAAGCTTTCCGCTGATAGCAAACCAACCCTATTTCCTTCAGCAGCATCAGCTATTCTTAGGTATCGAATGCTCCGCGGATGTGGATATTCTCTCATCTCGGTTTTATAGCATTCCATCGCCTTATATTTCTTTTCAGCGTACTCCCCATTTATATCTTCATACCAGTTCGGAAGGAATACATTTGTGGCTGTCTGAACATTCCATTCAGTAGATGAAGGAACAGAATAGAGAAATAATCTCTTCACACACTGCTCAGCAACTGGACGGCAAGCCACCAATGTGGAATCATATACTCTCCTATGATCTTTGTTCACATCACCGCTAAAATGTGTGAAAACCATAGTTGGCTGAAAGTCATCTATGGCGTTCTCAATCACTCGATTAATCTCTACATGCGGAGTCACATCCAATTTCATATCAGGAAGTTCTCCGTAAAACACATGCTTTACTCCAAGAACCGCTGCACAGTTTGTTGTCTCGGCCTTCTTTGCCCTTAAAATCTCCTTTAGTTTTGGATCATTTCTATATTGAGATGTGCTTCCATCGGTCACAATGAGAACGGCTACTTCATCACCTCGAGCCGCATACTTTGCAATTGTCCCACCCATACCCAGCACTTCATCGTCAGGATGTGCAGCTATAACTAAAACTTTTTCCATTTATTCTTCCTTATCATTTGCCAGTTCTATAATTCTGCAGGGAATTCCAACAGCAGTAGCGCCATCAGGAACATCCCGGTTCACCAATGTGCAAGCACCAACTATGGCATTTTTGCCAATAATTACGCCGTGGTCAGTACCCCCCCCCACAGCATTCTTACTAATAACATTTGCACGCATGCCTATATAAGCGCCATCATTTATAGTTATTGGGTAATGATTTTGATGCTTTCCATGACAAGCAAAGTAAACACCATATGAGATAATCACATCATTGCCTATCTCCATGAGGTCGTAACACATATCATCGAGATAACAATGCATTCCAATAAATACATGTTTTCCTATTTTGAAACCACAACGCCGATAAAGCCAGATGCGTATATTGTTAAACACACAATTCGGAGCAACGACATTTGTTATCCATTTTCTAATGGGCTTGAAAAGCAATTTACCAATACTGTAGTCAGCATACCTTTCCGGTGGATCCTTATGCTTTAAAGCCTTATAAAATATGTGCCATAACGGTCTCGATTTGCCCATTGTGATACCTCACTACTCACATTTCCTTTGATCCGCACGATCTCTTTTTTTCCACTATTCCTTTGTACTCGTCGAAATTTCTTTTTTCCCTTTGAACAAAGGTTTTGTCGATCAACATCACGAATCCCAAGCCTATCATCGCACCAAGCGCATTACTGATCACATCATCAATCTCACACCATCCAAGCATGAAAATGTACTGGATTAGTTCAATCATAAGCGAAAAGGTAATCGCTGAGATGAGAAGCAATTTCCAGTTTTTCTTCCAAGGAAAGAGTGCGCCGAACGGAATGAAGAATAATATGTTATTGAAGTACTGTAGTACTTCTTTTCTCCCCCGTTTGCCTCCAGCAAGCAGCTCCTTGAATGACCAGAATAAATCAAGTATTACTTTTCGTTCTACTCTGGGCGTTCGTTTAAAGATGGTCATCCACAAAATAAAAAGGCAGTAGATAAGGAAAACCAAAATCAGTATTCGTTTCTTATTATTTGCCAATCTGCTTCCTCACCAGCGTATCCACACTCTCAACACTGCCGTTATCGATCTGATCTATGGCGTCCTTCAAGATGATCCAGAGTTCTTCTGGTTTTAGCTGCATTACAGCTTTCTTCGTCTCACCACTCAGCGTACTCGGAAGAAGGATTCTCGCCATATTAGGGAGAGCAGCAGAATCACACGCAGCGTCCATCAATTCATCAAAAGTCATTCCAAGCGCCTTCTCTATCTAATCTGCTATTCAGCAGTCGCGTTCTATGATTCAAAATGTGACTACCTCATGCATATGCAGCAGATACACATATGCCCACCTGATGCATATGCGGCAGATGCCATTTTTTCGATGTACAGACCTCATGCATATGCAGCAGAAATGTATCTACAACCCTGATGCATGTCCAGCCGACATGCTTTTTTTCTTATCTACAGACCTCATGCATATGCGGCAGATACGAGTATCTCCCTATCTACGCCCCTCATCCATATCCAGCCAACATCACAAAAAGCACCTATGAATGATCTCAATTATCCGATCCTGCTGCTCTTCCGTCATCTTGTTATCCGAAGGTAAGCACAACCCCCTCCGGAAAATATCGGCTCCTACGTCCACTCCAGAACCCTTTATGTAAGCATTTGTACGGCCTCTGCCGTTACCCTCAACCGTGACGAACGGGTTGGTCCTATATATCGGCTGCATATGCATGGGCTTCCAGATGGGACGGCCTTCGGCATTGAAAGCAGCAAGGGCGGCAAGAATCTCTCCTGGGCTGGACTTGCCTGCCTCATGCTGCCAGAGCTGATCCTGTTCCCCACGGACAAAGGGGCTCATGGCGTCTTCGTCGATGATCAGGCAGCTGAGCCAGAAGTTGGGTTCGCTGTTTTTCTCGTCATACGGATTCATCTTCACCGGAAGATCCTTGAAGCCTTCTTTATAGCGCTCATAAATGGCCTTCTTCTGGGCGATATGCTCGTCCAGGTAGGGAATCTGGCCGCGGATGACGCCGGCGATGATGTTGGACATGCGATAGTTGAAGCCAATCTCCTCATGCTGGTACCAGGGGGCGGCTTCCCGGCTCTGGGTGGACCACTTGCGGACCTTATTGGCATCTTCAATACTGTCGGTCAGGAACATGCCGCCGGCGGAGCCGGTGATGATCTTATTGCCGTTGAAGGAGATGCAATTATAATCCCCGAGGGTGCCGGTCTCTTTGCCCTTATAGGTGGCGCCGAGGGACTCCGCCGCGTCCTCAACGATGAGGGCGCCGTGCCGGTCGCAGATTTCCCGGAGCTCGTCGACCTTGCCCGGTGTGCCGTAGAGGTGAGCGATCACGACGAGCTTCACATCCGGATAGAGTTCGAAGGCCTTTTCCAAGGCTTCCGGGCTCATGTTCCAGGTATCCGGCTCAGTATCAATAAAAACTGCTTCGCCGTCCTCATACGCGACCGGGTTGATCGTGGCGTCGAAGGTCATGTCGCTGCAGAAGACCTTATGTCCTTCGAGGGTGCCGTGATCGGGTCTCGCCTGTCCGTAGAGGCGCTCTCCGGCCAGCCGGGTCGCGAGATGCAGAGCGGCGGTACCGCAGCTGAGGCCGACGGCATACTTCACACCGATGTATGCAGCCAGCTGTTTCTCAACCTCATTGATATTTTCGCCAACGGTGGAAACCCAGTTGGTGTCGATGGCCAGATCCACCCACTTTTTTTCTTCCCCATGCATGGTGGGGGTGGCAAGCCATACTTTGTTTTCAAATTTCTCGATTCCCTTAAACCTGGGATCAGTCAAAAAATCCATCATCAGAATCCTCTTTTATAAGCACAAATCGCAGCAGTGGTTCATACCTTGATAACCACTACTGCGTTATCTGTTATTTTTCTGTACCATTTGCGAGCAACACAAACATCAATCCTTTCCTTTGTCCTGTCCGCTCAGAACCGACTGCAGCCAGGCTTCTTCCTGGCTCAGGCTGTAGTCGTCGGAATACGAAATTGGAACAAACTGGAGCGGCGCGGCACTGCGTTTCTCCGGATTAACCTTGTTCTCTCTAGATTCCCGCATTTCAATCTTCAGTTCTGAACAGGCGGAAGAAATCTTTTTCCGGTCTGTTTCACTCAGATTCGGTTCCGCCAGGAAGACACAATTGATGTCATTCTTTTCCAGCAGCATCTTTAATGTCTGCAATCCATACACCGGGATGCCGTCCAATAGGAGGCCGACATGCTCGTCTTCCGTATCGACGATGAAACTCACATCGTAGTTCACACCGGACTGGAGCATTTTGACCGTCTGCTGGCCCAATTCACCGGCACCGATGACCAAGGCCTTCTCAGCCTTTTTCGCTCTTCTGCGCTTTTCATCCGCAATGGTCTTGGGGCCAAAGCGAATGGCCGTTATGAAGAGCAGCTGGAGCACGCAGCCCAGCATGTAATAGGTGGCGGGCATTCTGCTTATAGTAAATCCGATTGCTTTCATCATGAGATAGGACACCACAATCTGGATCAGGGTGGTAACAACCCAAGCCCCGAGGATCCGGTACATATCGTTGATGCCGGCAAAACGCCAGACGCCGCCGTAGAGCTTAAAGACGAAGAACACGACAATGCAGAGGGCCGTATAGATCGGGGCAATACGATAGAAGGCAGAATAATAAACAGGAACATCGCCAGGTGAGCCAAAAATGCCGCCCATGTTGTTCACCGCGACACGGAAAGCAAGGGCCAAAAAGTATGCGAGGTTGACCGCCACCACGTCGAGCAGCAGGATCCAAAAATCTCTTCTTAAAGCATTCTTTAAACGGTCCATTTCATTCCCCTACAATGTTAAATGTTAAATGTTGAATGATAAATTAAGAGGAAAAGTCGAATTACTTTCCAACAGACTGCCAGAGGCGAAAAAAATGTTAAATGTTAAATGAGAAATGTTAAATTAAGATGTACAATTAAAATTATTTGTCATCTTCCCAGAAACTGATCTGTTCCACGAGTTCCTGGTACTTGCCGTCTTTGACGACGGTCTGGGCGCCGTCGGGGTGATAGGTGCTCACGATCTTCCGGACGCTTTCGCGGATGGTTTCCTCGCGGTTTGCATAGGCGGCTTCCATCAGGCCAGACAGCTCACGAAGGAACTCATCGTTGTCGAAGGCGATAGGCTGGCCGATGTGGATCAGCTTGTTGTCCGTCTTGGTCAGACCTTCCTCGGCCATGAGCTTTTCCTCATAGAGCTTCTCGCCGGGGCGGAGGCCGGTATACTCGATCTTGATGTCCACATCCGGTTTCAGGCCGGAGAGGCGGATCATGTTGCGGGCCAGGGTGTCGATCTTCACCGGGGAGCCCATGTCGAGGACAAATATCTCTCCCCCATGGGCATAGGTACCGGCCAGCATGACGAGGCTCACGGCCTCGGAGACGGTCATGAAGTAACGGATGATATCCGGGTGGGTGACCGTGACGGGGCCGCCTTCCTCAATCTGCCGCTTGAAGATGGGGATCACGGAGCCGTTGGAGCCAAGGACGTTTCCGAAGCGGACGGCAACGAACTCGGTTTTGACATTGCGGAAGATCTCGCCGCTGCCGTCGCGGTCGGCGTTCTCTTCACCGATGTGGGTGAAGAGCTGCGGGAGATCGGCGGCGCGGCCCTGCTTGATCTTGGCGTCGAAGGTCTGGATGATCATCTCACAGAGGCGCTTGGAAGCGCCCATGATGTTGGTTGGGTTCACGGCCTTGTCGGTGGAGATCAGGACAAAGCGCTCGCAGCCGTGCACCATGGCGGCATAGGCCGTCTTATAGGTCCCGATGGCGTTGTTCTTGATGGCCTCACAGGGGCTGTCCTCCATGAGGGGGACGTGCTTGTGGGCGGCGGCGTGATAGACGATCTGGGGATGGTACTTCTCAAAGACCTGGAAGACGCGGCGGCTGTCACGGACGGAGCCGATCAGGGTCACGAGGTTCAGGTCCGGATACTTTTTCCGCAGCTCCAGCTGGATGGCATAGGCGTTGTTTTCGTAGATATCGAAGATGATGAGCTGCTTCGGGTTGTGCCCGGCGACCTGGCGGCAGAGCTCCGAGCCGATGCTCCCGCCGCCGCCGGTGACGAGGACGACCTTGCCGTTAATGAACTTGAAGACCTCGCTCAGATCCGGCGCAATGGACTCGCGCCCCAGAAGGTCCTCGATGGCGACGTCCTTAAGTTCCGAAACGGAAACCTCACCCGACACCAGCTGATACATGCCCGGCAGGATTTTCAGCTCCGCGCCGGTCTCGTTGCAGATGCCGAGGATTTCCTTCCGGTCCTCACGGGGCATACTGGGGACGGCGAAGACAATCTTGGTGACATGGTACTTTTCCGCGTTCTCCAGAATCGATTCCCGCCCGCCGACAATGGGGACGCCCTCGATGGGACGGTTCCACTTGTTGGCGTTGTCGTCGATGACGCAGACGGGGCGGTCACGGAACTTGTCGCTGGTCTTCATATCGCGGATGATCATGCGGCCCGCTTCGCCGGCGCCGATGATCATGACGCGGGCACTGGTCTCGCTATAGCGGCCAAGCCGGGCCCGCAGGAAGAGCAGGAAGCGGAAGAGGAAACGAAGGCCCACGACGAAGAAGAGCTGGAGCATGGAGCCCCAGACGTAGTAAGACATGGGCATGCGGCAGTAGAAGACCGTGATTAGGACAATGTGCAGAACGGAGGCCGTCAGAGAGCCGAGAACGGTCTGGATCAGTTCCTCGATGCTGGCATAGCGCCACATGATGCGGTGCATGTGGAAAAAGTGGAAGACGATCAGGGCGAGGACGGCGTAGATGGTGATGAAGGAGGTATAGGCGTTGAGGTACCTCGGCGTGATGGCCGAATAGTTACAGTCAAAGCGAAGCCAGAGGGCGAGGAAGTAGGAGACGTGGACAACGGCAAAGTCGTAGACCGCGGCGAAGAGCGCGATCAGCTTCCAATGCTCGATTTGCTTCAGGCCTCTCATGGACTCACCTTCTTTTCAAAGTGGAATTAAAATACAGTGCAAATAGTTTTTAGGACGGAAACTAATTTATTATAGTCAAAAGAGTGATCAAAGTCAATTATTAAATCAACTCTATATGGGCAAGAATGAAGTATTTCTTTTCAGGTTCTGGCATTATACCACAAGTTTTCGAGAAAACTCTATGCTGAGAGCATAGAAAGTTTTAACAAAATGTTAAATGTTCAATTGAAGGAGATGAATGGGAAGCGGATAATGCGCGAGGCCGATCTGCTGTTTGTAGACGATGATATTACATCAGAATATCGTTACTATAACATAACAGAGGAAGATGTTCAACAACAAGCTGAAATAATGAAAAAAATGTCACTCTTTGTGTTAAGAGCGTGTTAAGGGCAGAAGGAAATTCAGACAATTCAATTAAAGTGGAATTGGGGGATGCGGGGTCTGGTGCTCACGAAAGCATATCATACAAAACTCCGTTGATTTTTCCTCGTATTACGCTTATAATATAGGCAACATGATATGGAGAGTCAGCTATGGGAGCAGAAACGACAGTTACATTTGTTCTTGGCGGTCAGGTGTTTGAATATGACAGTGAGAAAGAAGCTATCAATCTCAAGAAGCATGGAATTTCTTTTCGAGCGGCAGCACGCGTTTTTTTCGATGAAGACTACATCGAAGAAGCAGATGCCGGACACAGTGACGATGAGCAAAGATATAACGTGATCGGTGATACTTCAGCCGGTAACGTACTGCAAACTCAGAGGGAACACAGTTTTGCAACCATTGGAAAGATTGACCGCTTTGTTGGTGATGTCAATGACATTCTCTATGTCGTATACACAGAAAGAACCAGAAAAGAAGAGAACGGCGCCATAATGGATATCATCAGAATTATCTCTGCAAGACTTGCCAACAATTTCGAAAGGGGGCTATACTTTGGTCAATATCTCTAAACTGACAACGGAGCAGATCGCAGAGCTTGCTTTCACGCAGGAAGAACGCGAACAGCTGAAGAAAGCGCGTATGATGCCGATCACGTATGACGAGGACTGCCCTCCCGTAACACCGGAAAGGGCCAGAAACTTTCGCAGGGCAAATTCGCTTCATACTGCTAACTGAAAAATCATGATCCCCTGGTCAGGCAATTCAGTCGGCCAGGGGATCATGATAACGTATCTGAAACACAAGTCAACAAAAGCGGTATATACCTTAAGGATGATCATGATGGGAAAAACTTGCCAACGTTTACTTGACACATACTGTCCTGTCTCTTATGAATAATTAAGTTGTCAAAACGCTCTTTTCGGTGTAGGATAGGTCTGGTAATTAATGATAGTGAGGTGACCGATATGAAACGAAACCTGTCACTGCTCTTCGGCCTTACGTTTGTGCTTGTGGCGCTGAGCGCCTGCGGTCTGAGGCAGTTCAAACAACCCGCCGCGACGCCCACCCCCCTGGTGACCGCCGCCGTAACGACTCCGGCGCCTGTGGCCACGCCTGCGCCGACCCCGACGCCCACCCCCACACCCGCTCCCACCCCCACGCCGGTTCCCACCGCGACACCGGCTCCCACGCCGACTCCGGCTCCCACGCCTGTGGCGACTCCGGTTCCGACGCCCACTCCGACCGCTTCCAACCTGCCTCGCGTCACCAAGAGCCCGACCGGCGAGACCGTACCCGTGAACGGCAAATGCCAGTTCATCGCGAAGTATGAAAATGCCAAATGGGCCGAGTGGCACTTCCTGAGCCCTGACGAAAGCAGAGACCTCGACTATGAGCAGGCGCAGAAAGAATTTCCCACGATGAAGATCCTCAACGGCTTTACGAAGGATCTGAGCCTTGAGCTTGTTTCCGAGACACTCAACGGCTGGAAGGTTTACTGCCGCTTCAGCAATGACGCCGGATCCGTCGACACCGACAAGGCTCTGATCGTCGTCACCGGAACCGCTCCCGCAGGCACCGCCTCCGCGCTCCCGAAGGTGACCAAAAGCCCCACCGGTGAAACGGTGCAGCCGGGCGGAAGCGCCTACTTCGTCGCCAAGCACGAGGGCGCCGTCTGGGCCGTCTGGCATTTTGTGAGTCCGGACGGGAACCGCGACCTGACTTATGAGGATGCCGCCAGGGAGTTCTCTTCCCTGCAGATCGTCGGCGGTGACGTGAGCACAATGCAGCTGAAGAATATTCCGGCCGAGATGAACGGCTGGAAGGTCTACTGTGCCTATCGGAACAACAACGGCACAGTCAACACTGACTCCGCCCTGATCACGGTCACGGGCGCCGCAGCCGCGGCAACGGGAACCACGGCCGGCACCGCCGCCACAACCGCCGGAACGGATGCAACGGCAACCACGGTTTCACGCACCCCGACCGGACGCACCATGACGGCCTACTACGCCGACGGCTCCACCACGACGGTTTCGGAGCTCAGCGACGGCTCCTGGCAGGGTCCGGGCGGAGCCGTCTACACACTCGGCAGCGATGATATGCTTCGCTCCAGCGGTTCAACGGATCTGTATACCTATAATCCGATTTACGGCTGAGCTTCGGAAAACGCCTTCCGCGGCTAACGATTCATACGTTTTTCCCATCTGTCATACGGCAATCATATGGCAGATGGGAATCGTCGTAATAACGGTCCTCCGGCATGGCACAGTTTGTATAATTCGCCAGTTGACAAAGCGCGGTTCTACCTATATAATCAGCACAACTTTAAGGCGACCCAGAGAGATCGGCAAGGATGAAGAGAATGACTGCGGGGAGGATGCCCCGTCTGTTTGGCCTTGCCTTTCCGGTGAGGCTTTTGTTTTTGGAGGATACGCGGATGATGTGTACCCGGCGAATCAAGAAAACAAACGCAGAGGTGAGTCTGCCCTTCATCGGGGACACTTTTGCGGCCTCTGTCCGCCGCGAGACAAGTCTATATACAGCTATGCCCGGTTTCTGCACGCAGATCAGTCTGTGTGGATGAGCCGGGTTTTTTATGTACTGGAGGAGATTATGAACAGAGAAGTCCGCATTGCAAAAGATCTGCTCAGCATCAGGGCGGTCTTTTTCCGCCCGGAAGAGCCCTTTACCTGGGCCAGCGGGATCAAAAGTCCCGTCTACTGTGACAACCGCCTGACTCTGACCGCGCCGGAGGTGCGTGACGATGTGGAACATGGCCTGAAGGAACTTGTCGAGGAATACTATCCCGAGGCGGAAGTCCTGATGGGTACGTCCACGGCCGGCATCGCGCACGCGGCCATCACGGCGCACCTGATGAACAAGCCCATGGGCTACGTCCGCTCCGGCGCCAAGGATCACGGACGGCAGAACCAGATCGAAGGCCGTCTGGAGCCGGGTCAGAAGGTCGTCGTGATTGAGGACCTCATCTCCACGGGCGGTTCCGTTCTGGAGGTTGTGGAGGTTCTGCGTCAGGCCGGCGCGGAAGTACTCGGCGTGGCCAGCATTTTCACCTACGGCATGAAGAAAGGTCTCGAGCGCCTTGCCGCGGCCGATGTGATCAACCACAGTCTGACCAACTTCGACGTGATCGCCGGGGTCGCGGCCGAAGAGGGATACATCCGTCCAGAGGATGTGAAGCGTCTGATCGCCTTCCGGAACAATCCTTCGGACGACAGCTGGAGGAACGCATGAAACGCAGCCTGATCGATATTCTGGATTTCAGCCCGGAGGAGCTTCAGGAGCTGATCGACACCGCGAACGACATCATCGCCCGTCCGGAGGCCTACAGCCGGCTCTGCAGCGGAAAGAAGCTCGCGACGCTCTTCTTCGAACCCTCCACCCGCACCAGGCTGAGCTTTGAGGCGGCCATGTATGAGCTCGGCGGAAACGTGATCGGCTTCTCCGAGGCGCAGAGCTCCTCCGCCTCCAAGGGGGAGAGCGTCGCCGACACCGCCAAGGTCATCAGCTGCTACGCCGACATCATCGCCATGCGCCACCCCAAGGAAGGCGCGCCGCTGGTAGCCGCGATGAACGCCTCGATCCCCGTCATCAACGCCGGCGACGGCGGGCACAACCACCCCACCCAGACGCTGGCGGATCTGCTGACCATCTACCGGGAAAAGGGCGGATTTGAAAACCTCACCGTGGGCTTCTGCGGCGACCTGAAGTTCGGGCGGACGGTGCATTCCCTCATCAGCGCGCTCTCCCGCTACCCGGGTCTGAAGCTCTATCTCATCTCCCCGGAGGAACTGAAGCTTCCCAGCTACGTGAAGAAAGAAGTCCTCGCGGCGAAGAACATCGCCTATGTCCAGACCACCGATCTCGAAGGCGTCATGCCGGAGCTCGACATTCTGTACATGACCCGCGTTCAGCGGGAGCGCTTCTTCAACGAGGAGGATTACCTCCGTCTGAAGGACAGCTACATCCTCACCCCCGACAAGCTTCAGAACGCGCGGGAGGATCTCTGCATCATGCATCCCCTGCCCCGTGTCAACGAGATCAGCGTCGCCATTGACGACGATCCCCGCGCCTGTTACTTCAAACAGGTTCTCTACGGCAAGTACATGCGCATGGCGCTGATCCTGAAGCTCTTAAAGGAGGCCGGAACGCTTTGAACATCGACTCCATCTCCAACGGCATCGTCATCGACCACATCACGGCCGGCCGCGGCATGAAGCTCTACGAGCTGCTCGGCCTCGAAAAGCTCGACTGCTCCGTCGCCATCATCAAGAACGTCCACAGCGAAAAGATGGGCAAAAAGGACATCATCAAGATCGACTCGGACATCCCCGTGAGTCTGGATGTGATCGGATATGTTGACCCGAACGTCAGCATCAACATCATCCGGGACGGCAGGCTCATCGAAAAGAAGCGCATCGATATGCCGGAGACCCTGACCAACGTGATCTTCTGCAAAAACCCGCGCTGCATCACCCAGACCGAGCAGGAACTGAAGCACGTCTTCCGGCTCACGGACCGCGTGAACAAGGTCTACCGCTGCATCTACTGCGAGACCAAGGCGAACTGATCACGGTCCGTCGATTCATCCGCAACAGAAGGAGGAAAGCGATTCATGAAGAAAGTCGGCATTGTCATGGGCAGCGACAGCGATCTGCCCGTCATTCAGAAAGCGACCGATCTCCTGAAAAAACTGGAAATTCCCTTTGAAGTGCATGTCTATTCCGCCCACCGTACCCCCGAGCAGGCCCGGGCGTTCGCCGTATCCGCCAGGGAAAACGGCTTCGGCGTCCTGATCGCCGCCGCCGGTATGGCGGCCCATCTCGCCGGCGCCATTGCCGCGAATACCACGCTTCCCGTCATCGGCATTCCCTGCAAAGGTCCGGTTCTGGACGGGATGGACGCCCTGCTCAGCACGGTTCAGATGCCCTCCGGGATCCCCGTCGCGAGCGTCGGCATCAACAACGGGGCCAACGCCGCCCTGCTGGCCGCCGAAATACTTTCCGTCGAAGATCCGGATCTTGCCGCGCGCCTGCAGCTGAAACGCAGCCAGGACACCGCGGCCGTTCTGGAAAAGGACGCCGGCATCATGGCCAGGCTCTGAGCGCCGGAGCGCCGCTCTCTCCATTTCGTTTACCCTATTTATTTTTATAAAGGAGATACTACCATGGAAAAGAAACTCGTTTACACCGGAAAGACCAAGAACGTTTACGCCCTGGACAACGGCAACTACCTGCTGAAGTTCAAAGACGACTGCACCGGCAAAGACGGCGTGTTTGACCCCGGCGAGAATTCCGTCGGTCTCACCATCGACGGCGTCGGCGATGTGAACCTGCGTATGTCCATTTACTTCTTTGAAAAAATCAATGCAGCCGGCATCCGTACCCATTTTGTCAGCGCCGATCTGAACGAGACCACCATGGAAGTTCTCCCCGCAAAGGTCTTCGGCAAGGGCCTTGAAGTCATCTGCCGTCACAAGGCCGTCGGTTCCTTCTTCCGCCGTTACAGCGATTACGTCGAAGAGGGCGCGGATCTGCCCGCCTATGTGGAAATGACCTTCAAGAACGATGAAAAGGGCGATCCGCTGGTCACGAAGGACGGTCTGATCGTTCTCGGCGTGATGACGGCAGAACAGTATGACACCATCAAGGACATGACCCAGAAGATCACCCAGATCGTCGCCGACGAGATGAAGGCCCGCGGCCTGGTACTCTATGACATCAAGTTTGAGTACGGGTATGACGCAGACGGTCAGGTCATGCTGATCGACGAGATCGCCTCCGGCAACATGCGCGTCTACAAGGACGGCCAGTACATCGACCCGATGACGCTCTCCGAGCTCTTCTTCGCCTGATGGGCGGCTTTTTCGGAGCGGTATCCAGACGAGACGTCGTTCTTGACGTCTTCTTCGGAACCGACTATCACAGCCATCTCGGCACCCGCAACGCCGGAATGGCGATCTGGAGTCCGGAACACGGGTGCCAGCGCCAGATCCACTCCATCTCCAACACCCCGTTCCGGACCAAGTTTGAAAAAGACCTGGCGGACTTCAAAGGCGGCTGCTGCGGGATCGGCTGCATCAGCGACTCGGATCCTCAGCCGCTCCTGGTGCGTTCGCACCTCGGTCTTTACGCCATCACCACCGTCGGTCAGATCAACAATGCCGAGCAGCTGGTGAACACCTACTTCTCCGATCACGGCCACCAGTTCATGGCCATGAGCTCCGGCAAGGTCAACTGCACCGAGCTGGTCGCCGCCCTGATCAATGAGCGCGACAGCCTGGTGGAGGGCATTCAGCACATGCAGCGGGTCATCGACGGCTCGATGACGGTGCTGCTCATGACCGCCAACGGCGAGATCATCGCCGCGCGCGACAAGGACGGGCGGCTTCCCGTTCTGATCGGGAAGAACGAAGACGGCCACTGCGTGAGCTTTGAATCCTTCGCGTTTCAGAAGCTGGGCTATACCAAGGCCTATGAGCTCGGTCCCGCCGAGATCGTCCGGATCACCGCCGACGAACTTGAAACCCTTGCCCCGGCAGCGGACAGGATGAAGATCTGCGCCTTTCTCTGGAGCTACTACGGCTATCCCAACTCCAACTACGAAGGCGTCAACGTCGAGGTCATGCGCTATCGCAACGGAGAGATCATGGCCCGCGACGAGATTGTCCACGGACAGCTCCCGAAGGTCGACTATGTGGCCGGCGTGCCCGATTCCGGCATTCCGCACGCGATCGGCTATGCCAACCGCAGCGGGAAGCCCTTTGCCCGGCCTTTTGTCAAGTACACCCCCACCTGGCCCCGCTCCTTCATGCCGTCCAACCAGGATGTCCGTGATCAGGTCGCGAAAATGAAGCAGATCCCGGTTCCCGAACTGATTGAGGGAAAGAAGCTGCTTTTTGTCGACGACTCCATCGTCCGCGGCACCCAGCTTCAGGGGACGGTTGACTTTCTCTATGAATCGGGCGCCGCCGAGGTGCACATGCGTTCGGCCTGTCCGCCGATCATGTACGCCTGCAAATATCTGAACTTCTCCCGCGGCAATTCGGACATGGATCTTCTGGCCCGCCGGACCATCCAGGAGCTGGAGGGCGATGAGGGCCAGCAGCATCTGGATGAATACTCCGACTCGCACTCCGAGCGCGGAAAGTGTCTGCGAAAAGCCATCTGCGAAAAGCTCGGCTTCGATTCTCTGGAGTATCAGTCTCTGGACGGCCTGCTCGAGGCCATCGGCATCGATCCGGAAAAGATCTGCACCTACTGCTGGAACGGCAAAGAATAATACCCGGTTTGGAGATTTTAGACATGAATCATTCTCACTCCGCATCCTACGCCGCCGCCGGCGTCAACATCGAGGCCGGCTATGAGGGCGTCCGTCTGATGAAGCAGCATGTTCAGCGTACTTTCATTCCCGGTGTCGTCTCGGACATCGGCGGCTTCGGCGGTCTGTTCCGTCCGGAGCTCGCCGGCATGAAGACGCCCGTCCTCGTTTCCGGTACGGACGGCGTCGGCACCAAGCAGCGCATCGCGCAGCTGATGGGCGTCCACCATACCGTCGGCATCGACTGCGTCGCCATGTGCGTCAACGACATCGTCTGCTGCGGCGCAAAGCCGCTGTTCTTCCTTGACTACATCGCCATCGGCAGAAACGAGCCCGAAAAGGTCGCCTCCCTGGTCTCGGGCGTCGCGGAAGGCTGCGTTCAGGCCGGCTGCGCCCTGATCGGCGGCGAAACCGCGGAGCACCCCGGCACCATGCAGCCGGAGGACTATGACCTGGCCGGCTTCTCGGTCGGCATCGTCGATCAGGAGAAAATCATCCGGAAAGATTCGGTGCAGGCAGGCGATGTGATTCTCGGTCTGCCCTCCAGCGGGATCCATTCCAACGGCTATTCCCTTGTCCGGAAGGTCTTCGATGTGGAACATGCTTCTCTGGAAACCCATGTGGACGAGCTTGGCACAACGCTCGGGGAAGCGCTGCTGACGCCCACCAGGATCTATGTCCTGCCGGTTCTTGCCGCGCTTAAAACCGGCGGCGTACACGGCGTCAGCCACATCACCGGCGGCGGATTCTATGAGAACATCCCCCGCTGCCTCCCCGAGGGCTTTCAGGCAAAGATCGAAAAGGCCGCCATCCCCGTTCTCCCGATCTTCAGGATGATTCAGGAGCGCGGCGGCATTCCCGAGCGCGACATGTTCAACACCTTCAACATGGGCATCGGCATGAGCCTCGTGGTCGCCCACGACCGGGTCGACGCGGTCAGGGCTGTCCTGCCGGATGCCGTGGTGATCGGAGAGATCGTCCGCGGCGATGACGCGATCACGATCGCATGAGGAGCGGCCGATGAAGGAAAAAGCAAGGATCGCCGTGCTGGTCTCCGGCGGCGGCACCAATCTTCAGGCCCTTCTGGACGCGCAGCAGAGCGGCGTTCTCCACAGCGGCGAGATCGTTCTGGTCGTTTCCAACAACTCCAAAGCCTACGCGCTGGAACGCGCGGCCAAAGCCGGCGTGGAAACCGCCGTGCGGAAGGGGCCGGCCTTTGAAGACGAGCTTCGTGTTCTGCTGCAGCAGTACCGGATCGATCTCATCATTCTCGCGGGCTTCATGCGCATTCTCAGCGAACGCTTTACCTCCGAATGGCCGAACCGGATTCTGAACGTGCACCCCTCCCTGATTCCGGCGTTCTGCGGAAAAGGCTACTACGGCCTGCGCGTGCATGAAGAAGCCCTGCGCCGCGGCGTCAAGGTCACCGGCGCCACGGTTCATTTTGTCAACGAAATCCCCGACGGCGGAGAGATCCTTCTTCAGAAAGCCGTCGACGTTCTCCCCGGCGACACCCCTGAGCAGCTCCAGCGCAGAGTCATGGAACAGGCGGAATGGATTCTTCTGCCCCAGGCGGCAGAGCTTGTATCGAAAGGAGTTAAAGCATGACCGATTTTCTGGACTTTCTGAGAAACAATCCCTATCCCGGACGCGGCATCGCCGTCGGAAGGAACCGTGTTTACTATTTTATCATGGGCCGCAGCGAAAACAGCCGCAACCGCATCTTCGTCGAGACGGAGGACGGAATCCGGACGGAGGCGTTTGACGCCGCGAAGTGTTCCGATCCCAGCCTGATCATCTATCACCCGGTACGGAAGAGCGGCGGCGACCTCATCGTCACCAACGGCGATCAGACCGATACCATCCGTGACATGGGCGACTTCCGTAAAGCGCTCATGACAAGAGAATTTGAGCCGGACGCGCCGAACAACACCCCGCGCATCTCGGCCGTTCTGCATCAGGACGGCAGTTTCGAGCTCTCGATCCTCAAGTGCGTCGACGGGCGCTGCCTCCGCGAGTTCTTCTGCTATGAAGGCTGCGACGAGGGCAGGGGCTTCTTCCTCAGCACCTATGAGGGGCCCGGCTCTCCCCTTCCCAGCTTCAAAGGCGAACCCATGGAGATCGACATGCCCGAACCGGAAGCCGTCTGGACCGCGCTGAACGGGGACAACAAGGTTTCTCTCTATACCAACGTCTGCGGTGAAGTCAGACTCTTCAACAAACATCTGGGGGACTGAGCAATGAAACAATTTGAACTCAAATACGGCTGCAACCCGAATCAGAAGCCGGCCAGCATCTACATGAAGGACGGATCCGAACTCCCCGTCACGGTGCTCAACGGCCGTCCCGGATACATCAACTTTCTGGATGCCCTGAATTCCTGGCAGCTCGTCAGGGAGCTGAAGGAAGCCACCGGTCTGCCCAGCGCGGCCAGCTTCAAGCACGTCTCCCCCGCCGGTGCGGCGGTGGGCCTGCCCCTGAGCGAGGTGGACCGCCAGATCTACTTTGTCGAACCGGAGGCCGAGCTCTCGCCCATCGCCTGCGCGTACATCCGTGCCCGCGGCGCCGACCGCCTCTGCTCCTACGGCGACTGGGCCGCGCTGAGCGACCCCTGTGACGCCGCCACGGCGCTCTACCTGAAGGAAGAGGTCTCCGACGGCATCATCGCCCCGGCCTATACGGATGAGGCTCTTGAGATTCTGAAAACCAAGAAGAAGGGCAACTACAACGTCGTCCAGATCGATCCCGACTATGTGCCCGCCCTGCAGGAATGCAAGGATGTCTTCGGCGTCACCTTTGAGCAGGGGCACAACAACTTCCGCATCGACGCCTCCCTCCTGCAGAACATCGTCACAAAGAACAAAGAGCTCCCCGAAGCGGCCGTGCGGGATATGATCGTCGCGCTCATTACCCTCAAGTACACCCAGTCCAACTCCGTCTGCTACGTCAAGGACGGTCAGGCCATCGGTGTCGGCGCCGGTCAGCAGAGCCGCATCCACTGCACGCGTCTCGCGGGGCAGAAGGCGGACAACTGGCTGCTCCGCCAGCATCCGAAGGTCCTCGGTCTGCAGTTTGTGGACGGGATCCGCCGCCCCGACCGCGACAATGCCATCGACGTGTATCTCTCTGACGAATACGAAGACGTCCTCGCCGACGGCGTATGGCAGACCCGCTTCAAGGTCCGCCCCGAGGTTCTCACGCTCGTGGAGAAGAAGACCTGGATCGCGACCCAGAGCGGCGTAACCTGCGGCTCCGACGCGTTCTTCCCCTTCGGCGACAACGTCGAACGCGCTCACAAGTCCGGCGTCCGGTACATCGCCGAGCCGGGCGGGTCGATCCGCGACGACAACGTGATCGAGACGGCGGACAAATACGGCATGGTCATGGCCTTCACCGGCATGAGACTGTTCCATCATTGAGTTTTCCCGCTGATCTTTGACGGAAGAGAAGGAATTGGAACGCGATGAAAGTATTGGTTGTAGGCGGCGGCGGCCGTGAGCATACCGTCATCCGGAAATTAAAGGAAAACCCCGAAATCACACAGATCTATGCCCTGCCCGGCAACGGCGGCATGGCGCAGGATGCCGAATGCGTGCCGATCGGCGCGAAGGATATCGCGTCCATCGTCACCTTTGCCGTGTCCAACGAAATCGACTATGCCGTGGTGACGCCGGACGATCCTCTGGTTCTCGGCTGTGTCGACGCGCTGGAAGACGCCGGGGTCCCCTGTTTCGGTCCCCGCAGTGAGGCGGCGATCATCGAGGGCAGCAAGGTCTTCTCCAAGAACCTGATGAAGAAGTACGGCATTCCGACGGCGCGCTACGAGGTCTTCACCGATATGGAAGAGGCTCTGCGCTATCTGGAATCCGCCCCCGTCCCCGCCGTGATCAAGGCCGACGGGCTTGCCCTCGGCAAAGGCGTCATCATCGCCGAGACCCGTGAGGAGGCCTTTGAGGCCGTGCGCGAGATGATGCAGGAGAAAAAGTTCGGGCACAGCGGCGATCAGATCGTGATCGAAGAATATCTTGAAGGGCCCGAGGTCTCGGTGCTCTCCTTTACCGACGGAAAAACCATCGTCCCGATGGTCTCCAGCATGGACCACAAACGCGCCGGAGACAACGACACCGGGCTCAACACCGGCGGCATGGGTACGGTCGCGCCGAATCCGTATTACACCCCGGAAGTCGCGGCCAGATGCATGGAAGAGATCTTCCTGCCGACGGTCCGCGCCATGAATGCCGAGGGCCGCAGGTTCAAAGGCTGCCTCTACTTCGGTCTGATGATCACCAGAGACGGCCCGAAGGTCATCGAATACAACTG
>Ga0256404_1002347_pt1 | contig 42053 bp, 53 predicted proteins | sample RumenRJG_01DNA_FD_185990 | JGI IMG/M metagenome (GOLD analysis project Ga0256404, IMG submission 185990) | Bovine rumen microbial communities from Lethbridge, Alberta, Canada - RJG_01 | ecosystem: Host-associated > Mammals > Digestive system > Stomach > Rumen | place: Canada: Alberta | collected... | reverse complement strand
GAAACAAACGGTCTATCATCGCCGTCAGATTGTCCGCAAACACGTCAACCCCGATATTGACGACATCGATGCCTGGCTCCGTACGTACGTGCTGAGTATATAAAACACCGATAGCGCTCTAACTAACACACAAAGGTACAATAATTCGACTGATATATGCAATTTTAATTGCGTGCAAGTAGATTATTTTTCTTCCACAAGCCTCTTGCCGAAGTCGTATGCATTCTGTAAATCTATGGGGTCTGTTATTTTCCTAATAGCCAATCTATCACATTGATTTTACGTATACCGTCAATGTTTGCGCTATCAAAGTCAGTAGTCAAAAGATATTTAGGATAAGTGTCCTTAATCTTTCTTAATGACGAAAGTTCACGATTTAGTGTTTTTTCGTCATTAGCGGTATAAGCTACTTGGTAATACTCACGCTCTCCGTTGTGTTTCATAACCACAAAATCCACTTCACCTGCATCTGTTCTGCCGGCATAGACCTCTCCTCCTCGTCTCAGTAGTTCAAAATACACCACATTCTCTAACTTGTGCCCTAAATCAATGGTCGGAGCATTCGTTTTGCAGGAGATTGCGGAAACCGAGATCCACAGCATAATACTTGTAATTGCTTGCCAACAACCGTTTGCCCTTGATATTGTACAGACGGACAGGATAAATCAGGTACGATTCCGTAAAATAGCGAAGATATTTCAGCACGGTATTGTGCGACATCTGTTGTCCTGAAGTGCGATTCAGCGTGTCTGCGATATTGTTAGGAGAGACCACACAGTATCATTCTGTACGCCATTAGCATACAAATACTGCGAGAATAGCTGCAAAGGTACTGCTTTTTTTTGACATGTGCAATAGAGTGAGCAATTTTTATGTATTTTTGCACGTTTGAGTGCGCATTTTGGTATATTTCAAATTGAATACAATGTGAGCGGTAGTAGCAGTACAGGTAATATCCTGCATAGTGACAGATACACTTTCTTGATTATTGCTCGGTTCGTTCCTTTCTTTGCAGGAAGGAATGAGACACATGACAATTGCTGTCACAATAAGTAAATAAATCTATTTCATAGAAGTAGATTGTTTATTTCCTTCTTAAGCCTTCCGGTGTTGGCATAGAGGTTCGCGAACGCACGCTCACGGACAGGGCGACGTGACCAGACGATGAGCGAGTCCTCCAGTTCGTCCAGCGTCTCATATTCGGTAGCAAGGATACGCGCGGTGGGTTCGGTCATGAGGATCGTGCGCGGCGTGTATTGCTGGCTGCTGCCCAGGGCACAGATGCAGGAAACGCGCAAAAGTTAAATCGCAGGCACAAAAAAATCCCACATATGCAATGGAATGTGGGATTTGGGGCTTAAAAGGGATGATTGTGATTATTCTATCATCTTGATCACTTTCGCCGGAACACCAGCAACGATGGCATTGGCAGGGACATCTTTCGTCACCACGGCTCCTGCGGCAACGATGGCATTGTCACCGATGGTGACGCCTTGCAGCACAGTTACATTCGCTCCGAGCCACACTCTCTTGCCGATATGAATGGGTTTGGCAATCATGCCTGCCCGTTGCGCCGGGTCGGGGATGTGATTGAGCGTGCAGAGTGTGGCGTTATGACCGATAAGAGCATCGTCGTCGATGAAGATACCGCCTTGGTCTTGGAACTTACAGCCCATGTTGATGAACACCCGTTCACCGACGTGCGTGTTCTTGCCGCAGTCGGTATAAAACGGCGGAAACATACCGAACGACTCCGGCACATCTATCGCCCATAACTCGCTCAACAGCCGTCGCAGTTCTTCGGGTGTGTGGTACGAGCCGTTGATCTCGGCGGTGATACGCAGGGCTTCCTGCGAGTATTGATGGAACTTCCTATGCAAGTCCGATCCGCCCACTATCGGCTCGCCGGTTGCCATCCGTTCACGAAATTGGTCTATAGTCATGCTACGGTCCATTTGCAACGAACGGGTGAAACGATAGCGCCTTCTTTCTTGAGGTCTGCAAAGGCTTTATCCACCTCTTTGCGGTCTGCGTTCAAGGACTTGGCTACTTCACCTGCCGATACCGGCTTGCCTGCTGCACGCATGGCATTCAATACTTGCTCTTTCATAAGAATAGTTGTTTTGTGAGTTAATATTATGCTTTGTTGAACTTGTCTTTGGATTGTTTGCAGCGCGGACATTTCCAGTCCTCGGGCAGATCCTCAAAAGCCACTCCGTCATGCTCCGCCGGATCATAGACATAACCGCAAATGGAGCAAATATATTTGGAATTTGACATTTGAGAATTGACATTTGACATTTTATCATTGGGGAATTGAATTTCCGGCCAGATGGTAGGAACAGGGTTATCCAGATCCATCACACGCTTGGCTTCGAGGTTCTCATAACCCTGCGGTGTGTGAGTTCCCATATATACTGTCGGATGGTTGCGGACAAACTCACGTACACGATCCATCGTCTCACGCGCGGCAGTCAGGTCATCAAAGACAACCGACAGCTTATTCGCATAAAGTGCTTCATCCACGTAAGTGATGTCGCCTTGAAACATATAGAACAGTCCCTCGTTCTCCGCGATGATGAGGCTGTTGCCGTTGGTGTGACCTTTCGCATTGATAAAATACACACCCTCGCAAATCTTCTGGCTCTCCGGGAAATTATAGTACGCGCCATCGGTAAATGTCACCGGCACGAGGTTTGTTATACCCTGCAACTCGGCTGCACTCATCTCATCGGCATTGACAAAGATCTGCGCATTAGGGAACGAACGCAACTCGCCCGAATGGTCAGCATGCTTGTGCGTCAGAAGGATCTTCGTCACCTGCTCCGGTTGGTAGCCTAAAGCAGCCAACGCGTCCATGTAACTACATATATCCTTGCCGATGTAAGCCAATGCTTTCTCATCGGGTTCGCCTTCCGGCGTGCCGGCAGGAAGACCTGTGTCCACCAATATCAGATCCTTTTCGGTCTCAATGACATAGTTCTGAAGACTACCGCGATAGCGGATGTTGAGGTCAAATTTCTCTGCTCCTTCTTCGCCACCAAAGGCAAAAGGCTGCGAATAAAATCCGTCTTTGCGGAACTTTACTGCTTGAATTTTCATACGTGATAGTATTAATTATTGTTTGTTTTTAATGTCCTCGCACGAACTATCCTTATTTTGTTATCTCCTCAAAATGCTCTAAAGCCCAGCCGATAAGGGCGGAGACGTGCGTGCAGCCAGCATCGCCTCGGCTATCAGGCGCAGGTAATCCGCCTGCATGGAGTCGCTGTACCGCGGCAGGTCTTCCGCCAGCGCGAACCACTCCTCGTTGTTTACCAACGAAGCGATATGTGTATCCGCCTCCTGCGCGTGTAACACACTCGTCATAAGGCTTATAAGAATCAGTAAGACTGCTTTTTTCATTGTTATTCGCGCGTTATTATCTGGAGGGTGTGATGAAGACACGCCATTTGCCGTTCTCGTCTTTTTGGATATATCCTTTGTCTTGCAGGGATTGCAGCATTTTCTGGATAGCCGAACGGTTGATGCCTATTTCCTCTTGCAGGTACGCAAAAGTGATGACAGGCTCTGTTCGCAATTCACGAAGAATCTTGGCGTAAGTGGGTGTCCTGAAAGCAATCCGCTCTCCATCGTACCACCATATATTTTCATCCCTCTCCGTCACAAACAAAACATCATTCTCAATCTCTTTCGCAATCAGATCGTTCATGTGTTTATGGAACGGGCGTATCTGCTTGAGCGAGGCATGAGCTCCTTCCGCAGGCGTTGATCCAACAGTCAGATCCGCTTGATGAAGTGCTTCCAGATAGGCTTGCTTGAGACGGCTGCGGACCACAATCATAGGATAGCCATGGCGAGAAAGAATATAATTGACCATCAGTCGCGCAATACGTCCGTTGCCGTCCTCAAAGGGGTGAATGCGTATATAGCGGTAGTGGAAGAGTATCGCCAAGTCGATAGGTGATAATTTGCCCTCTTTTTCGGCTTGGTTATACCAGTCCACGAGGTCAGTCATCAGGGCTGGCGTTTCTTCCGGCGAGGCATAATCAAAGCGGTCCCCGTAGCGCGTGATGACACTATTCGGGCGGGTCTTGTATTGCCCGGCATGGATGGTGTAGCTCGTTTGCATGCCTCCGGGCAGATTGCGATAGACGGTGTAATCCTCGCGTAATAAGGTCTTGTGCAGTGTGCGGATGAAGTTCTGGGTCAGCGGTTGCTTGTTTTCCGTCGCTTCCGATAGCATCATCTTTAGCCCGACATTGCTGGCTTTCATCTCTTCGCAGTCGCGGAACTCCGCTTCACCGATAACCTTGCCAAAGAGCAACAGCAATTCCGTTTGCCCATACGTCAGCGTGTTGCCCTCAATATGGTTGCTGTTGTAGTTGAACTCGACCGTAAACCGACGGCTTAAACGCTCGCGGTCTCTTGGGGATATGGGCTGAATTGCTTGCCATTTGTCCAATGCTGTTTGAAGTTTCTTATCCATAAATAATATGATTTACCACCTTAATTAGTGGTAAGCTTACCACCAAAAACGCTGCAAAAGTACTGCTTTTTTTTGAATTATGCAAGATTTTTCTCAAAATAATCGTTTGAACGTAGTGAAATAAGAAATAAAATCGTTTAAAAATGACAGAAATCTGCGATTTTTACGGAAGAATCATTCTACATATTGCACATAACTGCCGCGGATGCATTTCCATGTGCCGTTGTTGAGGAGGAAGATATCGTCGCCATAGACGCCGGAGATCTTGTCACCATCTTGGTCCACGGCGTACCACCATTTGCCTTGTTTGACACAGAAAAAGCCGTTTCCAAACATTGCCGGAATCTCGTATGAGTAGGTTTCCAGTTTGCGGCCCGAGCAATGATAGATGTCCCAGTAGCCGGAAGAGCGTTGCACGGTCACATAACCAAACGGATAGTACAATATTTCTTTGCCATAGATGCCGCTGACGAGGTCGCCGTCTTCGTCCGCGAGGTACCATGTGTTGCCACGACGGACGCGGTAATAGCCGTTGTAGAGGACGTTGATCTCGTCGCCGTAGAGGATAGAATAGCCACCTCGGTAGATATAGACCTTCTTACCGGACAGCCGCACCTGGCAGCCGTTGCGCAAGTCCTGGTAGTGCTCGGTGCAATACTCCGGTTTGCGGGTAGTCATCTCGTTGTTCGTATCCTCGAACCACAGGTCGTACTTGTCCGACACTACATACTGGGCGGACATCGTCAGGCTTGCTATCAGGGCGAAGCAGAGAGTAAGCAGTTTGGTTTTCATAAGGCGATGATTTATAATTTGATACGTGTTTGTTTATTTTATCTATTACAAATCGTGTGCCAAAGCCGCTACTGCCCTTATTTTGCTATCTCCTCAAAATGCTCCAGCGCCCAGCCGATAAGGGCGGAGACATGGGGCATGAGGGACTGACCGCGGGCGGTGAGGCTGTACTCAACTCTCGGCGGCACTTCGGGATAAACCTGCCGGCTGATAAGCCCTATTTGTTCAAGCCGTTTGAGCGTCTGCGAGAGCATCTTCTGGGAACAATCGGACATATCACGGTGTAATTCATTAAAACGCAGCGTGCCATGTTCGTTCAGATGGTACAACACAAGCAGCGACCATTTGTCGCCGAATTTGTCAATCACGTTCCGAATAGGACAATTCAAGTATTGAGGATCTGCCTCCCTCTGCAATTTTCTCATTTTCCTATTTCCTTATTTATATATTTAATACGAAACAAAACCAATAAAACCCCTTCTGTCGTTTGCCAAATGCGCTGCAAAGGTACAAAAATTTCCGAAGGTAACCAAATATTTTTGAGAAATTCGCTCTAAAAAAGTTACTTTGTCATTATTTTTTGCTTTTTGGGGGCTAAAAAAAAAATAAAAGGGGGCTTTCTTTTTCGCGGAGCGAGAGATAAAATAAAACAAAAACATATCAAAACCTGCTTGTGGTTTGTAGCCATGCGGCAAATATGTATTAGTGTGTAGGGAGGCATTCTGGAACCACGAAATAGCAGAAACCCGACGAAGATAGTGTGAGAAAATAGCAGAGCAATACCACTCTGCACTAAAAGAATATAAACAATGGTTTAAGTTTTTTCAGCCCCTGAAGAAATCTTTTACTGTTGGAGGAGTAATAGGATGATTGCGAGAATAGTCATCTAACTCTTTCTTTTCTGGACGTTCGAAAATATCTCTTTTGATATGATTGTACAATTCTTTATTTAGCAATCTCCATATGAGTTCTCCAACAAATGCAAATATTACATATATAATCATTGCACCAATTGAGATTTCAATGAGTATACCTATCAATAAAACAGCAGGTTCTATGGAGTATAACCATATATCCAAAGGAATAAGAATCGCTATTACGCCCATAATACCGAGATATTTTCCATAATTATCTCTTGATAGAAGCGCTTCTTTACATCTTTCACAACATGGGATTTTTGCTTTTTTTGAGAAAGTTTCCCTCTTTCGTATCATTGTTGTTCTTGAGGTCTGCGTTTCAGAAAAAGTATACTCGTATATAGTCGTTGCCTTGTTTTCTCCACAAAACCAACATTTTGTCCCATCTTCCTCCTGTTTTATTTCGGAAGGACTCTTCTTTATATTATTCTCTTTGATTAAAGTCATGGGATATGCACAATTTGGACACTTTTGTGCATGTTCTGATATCATATTCCCGCATTCGGGACATTTTAATAGTGCCATATCATTTATAGTTTTTTATAGTGTAAAAAGTTACGCCACACTCCATCAGAATGTCCACGACGAATGATTGTAATGTTGCTAGGTTCTTCAAAGTAAGAATATACATTCCCTTCGACAATGGAATTATTCGGAATTGTTGTATATTTATTAGGTTCATATTGATATTTCCCATATCCAATTGATGTCAAATATAGCGTCCTTCCTGTCTTGTTACATATATAATCTTTATTAGGAGAAAGGGCTTCCACGTCTCCAGTGGGAGATTTAGACAAAAAGTATATAGCATATCTTTCTTCATGTGATTCGATAGAATTGATATTATCTATTACGGGAATAATTTTGTGGAATAACATCAGTACAAGAACACCTGCTAAAAAGAGAAATGCTTTTTTGAAATTTGTAAAAATAATCCCTATGGCATAGCACAATACGGCATTCAATAATAATAGTCCACCAAAACTTACTGTTATGGCATCATCTAAAAGGACTACATTCGCGAATATAAACACGATGATTGAGCTAACAATCTTCCATACAATTAGTTTTGAAATAGCTCTATCATTAAAGTTTTTTTGTAAGTTGGTATTTTCAGCATTTTCGGAATTTTTCAATTCCTTAATCTTTGAGGTAGGCATACCACAAATGGGACATTCATTCGCGAACTCGGAAAACTCTTTTCCACATTCTGGGCATTTAATAAGTGACATCGTTTCGAATTATTTTATTGCAAAATTACTACTCTTATATAGGATATGACAACATATCTTCAAAATACTTTCTTTATTCTAAATTCAGGGAATATCTTATCCCCTCTTTGCGTTAATTGTCCAAACAATTGACATTTAATTCCTTCTGAGATTATAAAAGGCTTCGTTAAACAACCATTCAGTTGTGCATACTGATCATGTAATATCATTAATTCATTGTGTAAGGAATTAATTAAAAAAGCTGAGTATAAAAATTTTCGTTGGAACTCAGTAAAATCTAATGTGTAATATCCACTTTGCGGATATATGGTTATTTTTTGATTTATAGCATTAATATCATATAAAGCATGAGCAAAAGCATTGCGAATAGGGGTACAATATGCTTCTTTGAGAAATTCCGATAATAGCAAAGAGTTTTTCTCTATAGGCTCTATAACATTGTTTAGCATCCATTTTTTCTTTCCGAAAGAAAAATCATCCACATCAATATTCCAAGAATAACTCTCACCTCTAAATATTTCTCCTAACCGATATAATGTTTTCAAGAAATCATTAGAAGCCCAAATGTGTGAATATATCATCATTTCAATACTCAAATCATCAAGTCCTTCTTCTCCCTGATATAAAAAGCCATCCTTGCTGTAATTCTTGTTAAGATAACGGATATAGAATCTTTCTTGTGTTTTCCAACGAAATATATCCCAAATATCATCAACGACATAGGTTGTTCCTGTTATATCCATGTTCCCTCTTGCAATCAGCAGTAGAGAGGACAATTTATTTGTATCCCATGCTCTCTGAATTAACTCATGAACAGCACTCTCTATACTATACTTAATTTCTTGAATCATTAACAAGGATATACTACTAAATTACTACTCAATTACTACTCAATTACTACCTTTTTACTACTCTTTTGCATTTTCTGTGAAAATAAAAAAAAGCTTAAATTCAACTAGTTACAAACACAACGGATTTTCTTTGCAAATAAAAACTACCCATAATAGAGGATGTATATAACGCTTTGCGCTCTGCCTTTTGCTTGATTTTACTTCTCAGAGAGGGGACGGTATTATTGTATTTACCGCTTGTCTGTTGTTTTATGCCATAGGCGGTAATATTGTTTTTGTTTAGTTTTGTTTTAATCGGTCATATATGGCCGATAGATTGCTCCGGGTTTAAGGTCCCGAAGAGGGACGTGAATTTATCCAACTTTGCCTGTCTGCAACTCCGTTTGAAGGAAGGAGAAGACATATCGGGGACTTTGGTAATAAAGTGTGGTATTATCCTCCAACAGGCGTTGGTATGTATCTGAATTGAGCACGATAGATAGTGCTTGCTCCATCGTCAGTTCCGGTTTTTCTTCCATGAGTAACGAAGCTAATTTCGTCACCATGTCAAGTTTCATTTGATCTATCTCGCTCATAGTTTTTTCAATAGTTTGATGGCGCGTTCGGTACCGAAGAAATACTGGAATGTGATACCTTCCATTCGATGCAGATTTCTCGTGAACGTCTCCAAATCAATCATCTGGTTTTCAAACTTCCATAATTGTACACCGACTTTATCGTTCGCAATCGGTCCGTAAACAATATCGTAATCGTGCATGGGCTTGTCGGTATCGTTGCGACGATTCATAAGGATGAACTGCGCCCATTCGAAAGTATATGCATCGAAACGGAGCACTTTAAGTTGGTTCATCTGCTGCTCGTCTACCTCGTAGGTCAGTACGGTTGGGAAGCCGGTTTTGATCTGGTCAAATTTGGTCTTTGCCATCTCCATGGCTTGGCTGTACTCACGCGACAAATAGAAACCCTGACCGAAATCCTTGTTAGGCTTGGACTTGGTCAGATCAATCGTGTCGAACGCTTTGTTAGTGCCGTGATATAGAATCATACAAGTGCTCCTCCGTTTTTATGGCAATACTCCGCCATATCGTTGACCATAGATGAAAAGGATTGCGTGTGCACGTAATCATAATGGCTGTCCACAAACGCGATACCTTGGTAGCGGCTCAAGTAGTTAAATGCCTGCTTGAGTGACAGCCCGAAACGCTTACCGAACTCGCTTACGAAAATCAGCGTCCATTCCAATTTGTCATACTTGTTATATGCCATATTTTGTATATCTTTGCAACTTTTGGCTGCAAAGTTACTGCTTTTTTTTGACATATGCAAGGATTTTGGCGAAAAACGTTCAAGAAAGTGGATTTTGTGAGGGGAAAATGCTATTCTGCGGATTTTAACTGGGCGGAGAGGGAGGCGATGATGAAGCCACGGAGGGTGGAATAGAACTTGTCGGAGGTTGTGCCGAGGAACTTGGTGTTGGCGCGGGCGACATGTTTGTTTGCGGCTTTGCGGTATTGGATGTAACGGTCTTGCCAATAGGCAAGGCGGTCCGGATCGGACATCTCCGTTTTGCAGAGGCGCACGGCTTCAGAGAATGTGCTGATGGCGCGTTTGCGACTTTCGGCAAGAGGTCCGGTGTACGGGTTTTGGATCGCATAAGCGTGCGTGCGACCGTTGCGGGTGCGCATGACGATGCGTTCATTACGTGAGAGTTTGCCACTGAAATGGTCAAACGGAAGGGCGGGTTGTACGTGTGCCATGTGTCTAACAATTTGGGGTCACATTATTACGTTCTCAGCGCGAAAGCAGCATAATATAATGTATATCTATCGTATATCTAACGTATATCTATCGTATATATTTCGTGTTTGTATCGATATATATAGCGGATTACAGGCTGCAAAGGTACAGCTTTTTTGCGATATATGCAAGAGAAAAGGGCATTTTTTAAGCAAAAAGGGCAAAAAAAAACGCCAAAAATGATGACAATCCGGAAGGGGTTGCAAAAAAATAAAAAAAAATGCATTTTTTTGCATGGCAGTTTGGCGTGTATTTACACAATTCCTACTTTTTGGTAAGTAAGCCACTTTCTTGTGCCTTCTTGTGGGAATGAAAAAAAAGCAGTAATTTTGCACTCGATTTCGCGTTCGGCAAATGGATCGCAAAAACGATACCGCTCTGCTTCGTCGGAAACGACAATCCATGATTAAGTTGCCCTGCAACAAATGTAATGGTTGTGTTTCCTCCTCTTCCCACAGATTAAAATCTGCGGGAGCCCTAATAAAGGAAAGAGCGACCATTGCCTCTGCTCTCCCCACCGGACGCACTCCGTTAGCGCCCGTCGGGGACCCCAATAAATGATTTGTAACCAACTAAATTATAAACATTATGAAGAAAATACGCAGCAAAATAATGGACAGACAGGCGAACATAGAAAAGAGCATTGCGTATCTGGCGGCGGACGAGCAAGTCCGTTGCCGGATACCGTCTTCGCCGGGCGAGCGTCAACGGCTGCTGCGGGCGTTGATGAATGTGTGGGAGCCGAAAGAACTGCCTAAGGAGTTCCTTGCCATGCAGGACGCGGAACTGCAAGCGCAGGCAGCGGAGCCATCTATCGCGCCCTTCTCTGAGCGCGTGGAGCAGTTGCGGCGGCTCGTCCGGGAGGCGGACTACGTGCTTATCGGAGCCGGAGCAGGTCTGACTACCGCTGCCGGATTGGACTACGCGGGAGAGGATTTCCGGCGCGAGTTCAGCGAGTGGATCACCCGCTACCGGTTCACCGACCTCTATACCGCCGGGTTCTACCCGTTTGAGACGGAGGAAGAGAGGTGGGCTTACTGGGCAAAACATATATGGTTCGCACGGTATCGCACAGGTGCGCTGCCGCTGTACAAAGAGCTGTTGGAGGTCGTGCGGGAGAAGGATTATTTCGTGCTGACGACCAATGTGGACGCGCAGTTTGAGATGGCGGGTTTTGCGGCGGAGCGGATCTTCGCCACGCAAGGAGACTACGCCTTTTTCCAGCCGGCTTCGGGTGAGCCGAAAGAGCTTTATAATAACCGCGAATGGGTTGAGCGCGTGCTGCCTAAGATACGCGATTGCCGTATTCCGTCGGAAATGGTTCCGCACACGCCGGACGGCGAGCCGGTGGCGATGAACCTGCGGTGCGACAACACGTTCGTAGAGGATGCCCGGTGGCACGAACAGGAGGCGCGGTATAGCGCGTTTGTGCAACGGGCTGCCGACAAACGGCTGCTGCTGTTGGAGTTCGGCGTGGGGTTCAATACGCCGGTGATCATCCGAATGCCGTTTGAGAGGATGGCAGCGCAGCTCCCCGACACCACGCTCGTCCGTTTCAACCGCGATTACCCGCAGCCGTACCAAGCAGGTATTGAGCGTTTTATCCCCTTCACCGAAGACATCAATCGTATCATTTCACAACTAAATCACCACTAATCATGCAAAGAGCATTGGATTTTCTGCAAGCACACAATGAGGTGGCTTTGGCTACTGTTTGTAATAACAAACCCGAGCTCCGTGTGTTCTCTCTGTCCGCTGCAAAGGGGCAGTCAGTTTTGAGGTTGAGGAGGATGTGAAACGCTGGATTTTTGAGAATAACCCGGTGTTGCCGCGCCTGTATGAGCGTTACGACCAACTCGTATATTTCGTGCTTCCGATAGCGGAAATGGATTATTATGACTTGAATCCGACTCCGCCTGTATTCAAACATTTCGACCTGATAAGCGGTGAGGTCAGCAACGGCTTTGTCGGCGAAAGGTTTTCCAAAGTTACTATTTGATGTGTTTTTCCAGCCAGCGGCAGAAGAAGTGCCTTGTATTACTGTTTCTTGTAATACTTACTATGCTGGTATTGACCGTGGGATTGCGTTTTGTTGTTGTAGTTGATGGCGAACTTCGGGCAGCGGTGGAGGCAGCCGAGACACAGGGCGCAACGCTCCGCCGTCCATACGGGGTTCTTGCCGAGTTTGTTGGTCTCGGTCTTTTCCGTTTCCTGCATCTCGATTGCCTGCACAGGACATTTCTTGGCGCACAGCCCGCAACCGATACAAGCATTTTTATCTACTGCAAAGAACTTGGTCTGACGCTCGTATGTTAACAGCGGATCGGTTACCACGCGGAAGAAATACGGCATTCGGTCATGGCTCTTATTGCCTTGTACACCTGCTTTGATCATCGCAATCACTTCGTCTATCTGCGGCTCGGCGGCATCGACCTGCTGCTGCACTTTCGCGGGATCGGAGAGGTCGAACATCGGCGTCCAGTTATCCGGCATCTTGACGGAGTAACCGGCATTCATGGTGATGCCCTTGCGCTTCAGTTCATGGCGTGCGTCCTCGCATACAAATCCTTGCAGAAAACCGTAGGTGGCAACGGTGAAAACGTAGTTGTCCTTCGCCAAGCGGATGTCGGCTTTGCGGATAAACTCGCGTACGAGAACCGGCAGTTCGTTCCAGTTGGTAGGTGTGACGAACCCCAACGGCTCGCCGTCTGCGAGACGGATTTCAGTACTGGCGGTCTCGATGGACTGCGCTTGTGTGCCGAGTGCTTCGGCAATACGGGTTGCCACATGCCGGCTGTTACCCGTGGCGGAGAAATAATATATCATGTGCTAATCGTTTTGCGGTCCGAAGGTATAACTTTTTGGGGAATTATGCAAGTTTTTATGTAATTATTACTATTTTACCGTTCATATAGTTCGATCGGCAGATCGTCCGGGTCGGAGAAAAAGACGAAACGCTTGTGCGTGTACTCGTCCGTGCGGACGGGCTCATGCGCAATTCCTTTTTCTGTCAGTTCATGTTCTGCCGCTTCTATATCATCCACCTCAAATGCCAAATGTCGCAACCCTACTGCCTCGGGGTAGGATGGTCGCGGTGGCGGAGAAGGAAAGGAAAACAACTCAATGACATAACTTCCGTTCAGCGACAAATCGGCTTTCCATGACTGCCGTGTTTCGCGGAAATGCTCCGCCATAACTTCCAACCCCAGCACTTCGGTATAAAAGCGTTTGCTCCGCTCATAGTTGGAACAGATGACGGCGATATGATGTACTTTGTTCAGGTGCATAGATACTTTATGGGCGAGGGCGTGAGAGGTCTTTCAGTTTGATGTCTGGATGGCGATATTGGTGCGCTTTGACGGAAGATTTTGCACCAACTTCTATTGCTTGCTGCGGACAGGCGTGCAAGCAGGCGAGGCAAACGGTGCAATGAGGACCGACAGCGGCTAACTGAACATTAGTTGCAGTTGGCTTCTCGCGGTCGGTGATAGTAATATTCCGCATCGGGCAAACGCCGGAACAGATACCGCAACCGATACATTTGGTTTCATTCACTGCGGGACGGAACTTGCGGAGCATCCATTGTTCCATTCGCTTTGTTCCCATAAACCATGCGAGCGGGCTCCACCACGCATAATGATGTGCTTTGTGCTCGGCCTGCACATCGGCGATGATAGTATCCAGGCGTTTGGAGAAACGCTCGAACTTCCATTTCTGGTCATTCGGGTTACGCCCAAAGACTATGGCACTGTTATCCGGCACACGAATTTTATGGGAGTACGCCATTTCGATGCCTTTTTCTCGAAGCAAGCGGCGAATAGTCCATATGGAGTTACCAGCCTGTGCTCCGCACGTAATGATGATAAAGATGTACGCGTTAGTGCTGATTTTAAGCTGCGGAACGAGGTTGCGCACGGCAGGCGGCGTATTGAAATCATAGGACGGATAGATTAGGCCGATACGCCTTTCGAATGTCAAATCCTGCCGTACCGCTTCGGTCAGCGGCATGACTTGGTCATTGGTGAATTTGGCTATCTGCCGTGCAACGGCGAGACAGTTACCTGTTCCTGAAAAATAAAGAATCATAATTTTTTGCTGTATTTGGCTTTGACGATTTCGTAGGAGTTGCGGGTGAGGTCTTTTAGTAGTTCGTCCTCGGCGGCGTTGGCATCCACACCTATCCAGTATTTGGACGGCAGGTTAAACGGTTTGCCGATGCAGTCATAGCATGCCTTGAGTTCGTCTATCCGCTCCGGCTGGCATTTGAGCGTCACAATGCCGTAATGGTCAATATCCAGAAACGCGAACATGTGTCCGCAGACATAGAACACTAACACATCCGCCGCATACCTAAATGCCGTAAACGGCAGTTTCTCCTCTACATCGCTGCCCAGCGACAGGCAGTAGTCTCTATAATCTTCGATGTTCATTTTGTCAAAGTGTTCAGCGTTACTACTGAGAACTTGCTCATGCCCTCTATCGCGTCGCCCACGTTGAGTAGCAGCTTAGGGTTGCTCACATCCCAATGGAAAGTGCCGGAGTCGCTGTACCGCGCCGTTTCCGATTGCAGCACATAGACATAGCCGAAAGTTCTGCCGTTTTGAGTAAGACGGTCGATACAGAGGACACGTTTGTCCCGTTTGTTGATGACGATATTGCGCCAAATGACATTGGACGGCTGGGTGTTGTGGGTCGGCGCGAAAGTAGTCTGGTAAATCATGCTTGCTCCTTCGCTATCCACCTCGTAGTCCGGCAGCAGACCGATATATCCGTCGCTGCGGAAGGAATAGGTGTTGTCATGACCGCTAACCGCCTTCAGTCCGCTTACTTTAAACGGAAGATCCTTCTGTACGTCCCTCACAAACTCCTCGCTCGTCGTTGCCCGTTGCACCGCACATGAGCAGAGGGTAAAGGCTAATATGTAAAAAACAGTTCTTTTCATCACTTATTCCATTTAGCGTTCATCTGTTTCGCATATTCTTCCAATGGAGGCATACCTGCTGCGCTACGCCAGATATTCACACTATCGGTATTGAGCAAAGTGTAGATAACCCGCTCTCCTGTTGAATCTTCTACAATCTGCGATCCGTACCGTTGCGGCTTGCCTTCAAACAGGGCGATACGATCTTCCAGCAAAGCTATATCCTCCATGCTCAGTTCGCCTTGTTCTGCCGCTTTGCGCAAGAAAGGATAGAACTCTTTTTGCGTATCGAGATCGCTATGCTGAACTACAAGCCATATAACAGCGTTCGCCGAGCCTACTGTTGTTTTGGACGGAAAACCGTACGTGTCAAAGATGTCCCGGATTTCTTGCAGATTGATCTCGTCTGCTTGTTGCATAGCGTGGATGAGGGAATCACGTAGGGCTTGATTTTCCGGTGCCGTTTGACAAGCATACAAGAAGGCGTGTCTCGGTTCTTGGTCGCGCAAAAAGATGGTTTGTAGGCGTGCAATCAATTCATGATTATAATCTTTCTCTATGCGCTGTTGTCGGGATTGAACCGTGTCTTTCAGTATTTGCCATTCGGGGTATTGATGTAATGGCAGAAAGTCCGGATTCTCCGCGAAGTTGGAAGTGTACCACTCTTTGTCGTTGCTAATCAATTGGTTGAGGCGCATGAATGCCGTTTGCTCATCTCCTGCCATGGCTGCGATAGCGGCAGCATTGGAATAGTGGTAACTCTGCGGCTCGGCATCAGAGGCGTGAAAAGCCTGTTTGTAATAGCTGTTAGCCTGCTCGTAATCCTGTGCCATATAGCACGAATCAGCCTTATTTACGGCTGTTTGGAAAGGAATAGTAGGCTTGCACGCGCAAAGCGCAAGTAATAATATGTAAAATATGGTTCTTTTCATTTGTTTATTCTGTTGTTTTCCCGACTGGCAGTCGGGGCAATGGAAGAATTTTTCTTTGTTTGGTAGTCGGGACCGGATTCAATCCGGCTCAATGGAAGAAAGGGCAATGCTGTTGCCCGTAGCGGAGAAATAATATATCATGGTAGTTTATTTATATTTATTTGATTTCCTCCAATGCGCCGGTGACGGAGTCGATGATGAACCCGCGGACGGTGACATCTTTCGGGATGAGCGGGTGCGTCTGAATGGTCTTGACGGTCTTGCGGACGGAGGTCTCCGTGTCGCGGAATCCTTCCAGCCAATGGTTGAGGTCGATGCCGCATTCGCGGATGACATTGAGCGTCTCATCCTTGATACCGCGCGCTTTCATCACATGGTGGAAATGGCTGTAGCTCATGTGACACGCACCGCACTGAGAATGTGCCACCACCATAATCTCCTCTACGCCCAGTTCGTAAATCGCTACTATCAGACTGCGCATCGCCGAGTCAAATGGCGAGAGAATCAGTCCGCCGGCATTCTTAATAATCTTAGCATCGCCGTTCTTGAGTCCGAGAGCAGCTGGCAGCAACTCCGTAAGACGCGTGTCCATGCAGGTCAGGACAGCCAGTTTCTTGTCGGGATACTTGTCGGTAATGAACGGCTCGTAGCCTTTCCGCTCTACAAATGAGCGGTTGTAATCAATAATCTGGTTAATCATATCAGTTCTTTTAACTTATCCTGTTCGAAAGTCATAATATCTGTTTTGCTATTACCGCACATGCCTCGGCATCGGCGAGGGCATGGTGGTGGCTACAAAGTTATCCATTGATCTTTAGAACTTGCTTTGCATCAGCCGTCACACTTGCCCTCGGCCAACGATAGGCATATAGCCCGTCCGATGTTTTTGTGTAGTCTTTCATTTGTCTTCCTTGCGCAAATTTGCGCAAAGGTACAAAAAAAATCCCACATACGCAAGTTTTTGTGGGATTTTTTTTGCTTTAGTTGGAGTATTTTTATATATTCTTGCCTAATTCGTACGCCTCTTGGAGTTTGGTATTGCCGGCAATCTCTTTCGGGTCATTCACGCCGCCGCAGAACAAATGCCCTTTGAGCGCGCATTTATCGTAACATTCAATCCATCCTTGCAAACCGCTCTCGGCGCGTTTGGGCGTGAACTCCTCGTCCTCGGCGGCGGTGGTCAGCAGGTAGATGTCGCGGAACTTGTAATCCTTCGGGTACATGGCGTTCATTCGGTCGATAAGCGTCTTCATCTGCCCCGACATCTCATAGTAATAAATCGGCGTTGCCCAGCAAACGACATCCGCGTTGAGCACGGATTCCATGATTGCCGGCACGTCGTCCTTGAATACGCGCGCGCCTGTCTCCTGACACTTGAGGCAACCGATACAGAACTTGATCTCTTTGCCCCGCAGCGAGATCAATTCTACTTCATGTCCGGCACTCTTAGCGCCCTCTGCAAACTGCTCCGCCAGCGCGTGGCTGTTCGATCCCGCACGGAGAGAGGTAGAAATAACAACTACTTTTTTATTTGACATTGGATATTTGAGATTTGAGATTTCTTATTTTAGGTTCTTATTGAAGAACTCCGCCAACTTGTCCCAGGGGATGAGGTTCTTGGGTTCGCCTTTGCCCGCAGGTTCGGTGAAACCGCCATCATAGAGATCGCAATGCGAAGCGTCCGGAATAATAAGCAGCTCTTTGTTTTCGGGACATGGATTAGGAGCTACCATGGTTTTGTAGCCTTCTGCCTTGCCGTCCACCATGTAATGGTACGCCGCTTCGCCGAAATAACGGCTGTGGGCGTTCTCGCCGTGCATGATCAGAACAGCAGAACGGATCTCGTTGATGTAATACAGGAAACGGCTGTTAGCATAAGCCTGCGTGCCGATGACACGCCAACCGTCATTCGAGTTGCCGGAACGGGCGTGATAACCACGGGCGGTCTTGTAGTAATCGTAGTAGTCCTTGACGAACTGCGGTGCATCGTCCGGCAGTGGGTCTATCACGCCTCCTGCCATAGCAGCAGGGTCTGCAAGACGTTGTGCGGCGAGTGCCACACGCGCTTCGTGACGCGCCTCTTCGGTGTCAGCGGAATCGAAATAACCGTTACCGCTGACGCGGGTCATGTCGTACATCGTGGAAGCTACCGTCGCTTTGATACGTGTATCCGCTGCAGCCGCATTGAGGGCAATACCACCCCACCCGCATATTCTGATGATACCGATGCGGTTTGCGTCTACTTTGGGCAGTTTGGATAGAAAATCCACCGCCGCAATGAAGTCCTCCGTGTTGATATCCGGCGACGCCGTGCGACGCGGTTCACCCGAACTCTCGCCCGTGAAAGAAGGATCAAAAGCCAATGCCACAAACCCGCGTTCCGCCATTTTCATCGCATACAGACCCGAACACTGCTCTTTGGTTGCGCCAAAAGGACCCGACACCGCGATAGCGGCGTATTTGTGATTTGACATTTGAGATTTGTCATTTGCATTCGGCGTGTAGAGATCAGCCACCAAGGTGAAGCCGTATTGGGTTTGGAAGGATATCTTTTTGTGGTTTACTTTCTCACTAAGCAGGAACACCTTATCCCATTTATTCATTTGATCATTTACCATTTTGTTATTTTGTTTATTGCAGGCAACCATTATAAGGGCTGCAAGCATAAGGGTGAAAAACTTTCTCATTATTGTAAGGAATTATATTGTGTTTCGTTAACGGGTTCGAGCCATTCGTTCGTCGCGCCCGGTTGCTCTTGAGTGTGGATCGCTAAGTGTTGCATCCACGAATCTGCTGCGGCTCCATGCCAGTGTTTGACGCCTTCAGGAATAGCAATCACCGTTCCCGGAGTAAGCGCAACCGCGGGTTTGTTCCACTCCTGATACCAGCCCTTGCCGCTCACGCAAATCAGCACCTGAACCGCTCCGTGGTGAACATGCCAGTTATTGCGGCATCGCGGTTCAAACGTCACATTCGCTACACCGCCAAAATACGGTTGCAGAAAACTATGCCCCACGAAATACTGCGCATAAGCATCATTCGATTTGCCTTGCGGCCACTCTGTTTGAAGCAATCCTGCCAACCGTCCTGCTTCGTTCAGAAGACCATTCGCTGCGAGAGCCACCATAATGCCTTGCAACTGCTCTTCGGTCACACCCATATTACGTGCGCCGACGATGTGGGCTTTGAGTTGCGGCTCCACGCCTTCGAGACCGCTCAACGCAGATACGGTTACCAACTCACGGTCAGCATAAGTCAAGTTATCGCGGGCAAAAATATCCCCGAACAAATGCGCCTTCAGGTAATAATCCGTCGCTTCCGCAAACTCATACTTAAAAGGATTGCCGACCAGTTGCGTCTGCACGCGCGTACCTTCTTTAAGTGCATCGTACTCATCGCCAAGCGGACTAGCGTCCTCGCCCATAATAACCTTCACGCCTTTCGCCTGGCGATCTCCTATGACGCGCTGCAAAACACCCAGCGCATTCAGGCTCCGCGGAAAACCCGTATAGGCATAGAGTTGCGAGAGTGCTTCCTTGATCTGGCTAACCGTCAACTCCGTCTCCAACCCGTTATGAATAGCCGACTCCAATGCCACCAGGTCTCCCTTAGCCTCATTGCAAGCGATAGCACTCATCCACGCTGCCTGTTCCGTTGTAAATGAAAGTTGGTTCATATCTTTTGTTTCTGTCTGTTGCTTTGAGCTGCATGCAATCAGCAATACAGCCAAAGCAAGGGTCATGAATTTTCTCATAACTTTGCTACCAGATCAACGATTTTCTGTTTCGTAGCGTCTGTCTTTTGCTCGTCGATCTTGGCGGTTACAACGCCTATATTCTCGGCGTGCCAGTAGTTACAGAGGTCGCGATACTCAGCCGTCGCGCCATCATACACACCCGGCGAATAAGACGAACAGAGCAACGCCATCTTCTTTACCTTAGCCGGCGCGTTGACGCAGTACATTCGTTGAATAGGCGCCTGAATCTGCGCGCAGAGCGTGAAATAATAGATCGGAGCAGCCAATACCAGCACTTCCGCCTCTGCCATCAACGGATAGAGTTCCTGCATGTCATCTTTCTGGATGCACGCGCCGTTGCCTTTTCCGTGGCAGTACTCGCACGCCAGACAGCCTGCAATATGTTTGTGCGCCACATTCACGAGCGTCACGTTATGACCTGCAGCCTCGGCTGCGTTCTTGTACTCCTCCGCCATCCAAGCGGTGTTACCCTTCGCTCTCGGCGAAGCCTGAAGAATCAATATGTTCATAATGTATTCTGTGTTATGTTTGATGCGTTATGTTTTGTTCTTACAAACTTGCCACCAGGATCTCTTTGATATCCTGTTCGGTCAGGGGCGCATAAGCATTCTCAAGTCCCTCATTTACAGCGATATGATGTGCCATCTCGTCCAGACGGCTCTCATCAATGCCCACTTCGCGCAGGTGCATCGGAATGCCGATCGACTCAAAGAATGCGTACGTCGCTTCAATCGCCTTGTTCGCAATCGTCCATTCGTCCTGCGAAGTGTCAATACCGAACACATTCACGCCGTATTTCACGAACCGCGGCAAAGTGCGCTCGTTCAGAATATGCTTCATCCACCTCGGAGTAATAATCGCCAAACCCTCGCCGTGCGTAATATCGTAATACGCACTCAAAGCGTGCTCAATACCGTGACAAGGCCATCCGCTCTCGCTGTTTCCGAGTGCCAGAATGCCGTTGCAACCATATGTACAAGCCAACATCATCTCCGCACGGGCTTTGTAATCCTCGGGGTTCTCAATACACTTGCGTCCGTTCGCCATGAGACTACGCAACATCGACTCGCAGAAACCGTCATTCAGCAGCGTCGCGTCCTCCACGAAATACTGCTCCATAGTGTGGTTCATCGCATCGGCAATACCCGCCGCAGTCTGTTTCCGGCTGACCGAGAACGTATATGTCGGATCCAAGAACGAAACGGCAGGGAACAAGTGCCGGTCCAAATAACCGATCTTGTCATTCGTCTCCGTTCTGGAAATAACTCCGCCGCAGTCGTACTCGCTTCCTGTAGCCGCTAACGTGATAATATCCACAATCGGCAGAGCTGCCTGCGCTTTCACTTTGTACGAAATGAGATCCCACGGATCGCCTTCATAACAAGCCCCTGCTGCAATCGCCTTCGAGCAATCCAGCACACTTCCGCCGCCGACCGAAAGAATCACATCCACCTTGTGCTCCTTGCAAAGCCGCACACCTTCCAATACCGAAGGATCATATTTCGGATTCGGCTGTATCCCGCTCAGTTCCACCACCTCAAAATCCTTCAGCGTCTCCCGCACATACTCATACAAACTGCCTGCTTTACCTCTGAAAGCCGGTATTTTCTTTATACTGCCTCCGCCGTAAGTCAGGAGGATTTTCTTGCCGAAAGCGCTCATCACTTTCTGCAGTTTCTCTACTACGCCTTCACCAAAGATAAGACGTGTCGGTGTCTGATAATCAAAGTTTTGCATAGCTATTTTGTTTTATTTATTTGCGTTAATGAATTTATTATTTGAATTTCGTTGCAAAATTACTGCTTTTTTAAGACACGGACAAACACAAATCACTCGAATAACTACCAAAAACGCAGAAAACACAGAAAAAGATGATTTTTCGGCTGCCATTTTTGCATGTTTCACAGAAATTTTGTACCTTTGCAGCCAAATTACAGCCATTATGAAAAAGATCCTGAACATACGTGAACCGAATGTGTATGCGCGGCATTTGGAAGCGGAAGTTCTACATCCGCTGATTAGTGTGGTTCATTTTGATGAGTTGGAGAAGGGGGTAAGGACGAGTATGAACAACTACGGGGTTTATGGGTTGTTCATCCAGCGGGAGTTTCCTCAGAACTTGTCTTACGGCGTGCGGCCTGTGCAGGTAAGCGAGTGGTCGGTGATTGCAGTCGCACCCGGACAAATAGGCGGTAAAGAAGATGACGGCAATCCGCTCTTTTTGAACGGTTGGGCGGTGTTATGGTCACCGGAGTTGATGAGCAAAACGGATTTGGAGGCGCATATCGCGGAGTATAATTTCTTCTCGTATTTCTTTACGGATTCGCTGCCTTTGGAACCGGATGAATGGAATGCGATTGAAATGCTCATAAGCGCCCTGCGCGAGGAACTGAAAGCCCATAAGGACAGTTCGGCGTTGCGGAATATAGTGGTCGGCTACCTGCGGTTGATCTTGGATTATTGCCAGCGGGCTTATTGGCGGCAGAACGCCCGTATTACGGCTTCGGAGCCGGATGTGCTAAAGCGTTTTCACGCTTTGCTGGACAAGTATTATTACGAAGGCCGGCAAGCCGAGAAGGGCTTGCCGACAGTAGCGTATTGCGCCTCGGAGTTGGCGTATTCATCGGGTTATTTCGGCGACTTGGTGAAGCAAACCACCGGCGCTTCCGCCAAGGAGTATATCCAGTCGTATATTATCCGTCTGGCGAAAAATATCCTCATGAGCGGCCGCAGCATCAGCGAAACTGCATACATGCTCGGCTTCGATTACCCGCATCATTTCACGCGCATGTTCAAGAATAAAACGGGTATCACTCCGAGTGAGTACATGCGCGGTCACGCATCTTAATTATTTCCTCGGTGCATGAACCGAGACGTCTATCTGCTCAGTACGCGGAAGCCACTCTGAATAGACCTGCGCGGCGGTCTCGGCATCGTTACGGGCAATCGTGTGGAGGTAGTGATAAACAGGCTCGTCTGTCTCGTTAGGCAATAAGTTCAGACGGCAGGTGAGCGTGTCGCCCAAGAAAGTCTCCTTGAGCCAATGAATAGCCAGACAGCGGATGGCGTGCGCGTCCATGAATGCCTCGTCCGCCGACTGCATGGCTATACTAAGGTACGTGCGGTTGTTGACATGCCCGTTGAAATCCAAATTAATCGGGTTGACACGGTGCTCGATCTGTTGGAGCGGTGTGCCGTCCGTCGGAAAACGGCGTTTCTTATGGGTCTCGGAGGTCATCTCCGGCAGAACAGGTATCTGCGGTTGGAAAGGTGTCATGGGCGCAAGACGATGGGCTTCGGTATCCAGCAACGTCCAGCAGCCATAACCATGCGCCACTTCAACGCCATCCAATCGACGTACACGGAACTCGGCGTAGAGACGTAGCGCGCCCACTTCACTGTTCCAAACGGTCACATCAATGTCATCCGACCACAGGGCTGTCTGCTCTTCAAACCACGCGTTAAACTCCGTAATGACCCAGATGCGGTTCTGTTTGACCACATCAAAAGCAGCCAGATGCAGGCACGACATATAGCGTGCCCAGCAATCTTGATAATAAAGCAGGACGGCGTTCGGCGTCATCCGGTAACGCGTGTCCATATCCGCCGCCGTGAGCGAAAAACGATGGGTGTATTGGTTCATATCCTATATCAATTCGACTGCAAAGTTACAATATTATTTTGAAATATGCAAATAAAAAAAAGTAAAAAGTGCCCGAGAAGAGCACTTTTTACTGAATAGTTTGAGATGCTGGTCATCGTTATGAGATGGCGATTTGGCGTCCGGTCTTGCCTTCTTCGCGTTGGGTCTTCGGCAGGTCGATAGTCAAGATACCATCTTCGACTTTCGCGCTGATCTTCGACTCATCCACATTGTCCGGCAGGGTGTACTTTTGTTCGAAATTGGTGTAAGCAAACTCGCGTCTCAAGTAGTGCGAATGTTTGTCTTCTTCCTTGTGTTCGAACTTGTTCTCGATGGCGACGCACAAGTTGTGATCCTCATCGACGTGTACTCTGCAGTACTCTTTCTTAACGCCCGGAGCAGCCAGTTCGACTACATAGTTGTGCTCGTTCTCTTTGACGTTAACCGAAGGCGCCACATTGCTTGCCGTGTTCAGCATGTCATTGTTCAAAAACTCATCAAATACTGTCGGGAACCATCCGTTTGTCGGCAGCCAACTGTTTCTACGATACATTGCAGGTTTCATAATCAATCCTCCAAATTTAGTTAAACGATGTTTAACGTAGTTTGCGTAGCTTACGTGTTTTGCGTAGTATGCGTAGTTGCGTTTTCACCCTAAGAGAGGCAATAAACGTGCCAAGTCCTAAATCTCTGCCAAATTGTCCACTTTCATGCCAAATTGTCCATCTTTTGTGCCAAAATGTCCATTCAGCAAGGGTGTCGTCACCCGCGGGTCAACTCGAAATCCTTCCATAATCATCAGAAATTAAGTCCTTTAATCCATTTCTCTACTTTTGCTTTGTTCGTGCGCACTTCGTGACCATAGATGCTGAAACCGGGCTTCACGTCGGCATTCGGGTACGCTTTGCGGACGTCGTTCATTACATTGCCAAGACCACTTCCTTCGTGCGTCGTGAACGGATAAATGGTCTTGCCGTTCAGGTCGTAGGTATCGAAGAACGTGAACATCACTTGCGGGTAAGTGCCCCACCAGATCGGTCCGCCGATGAAGATAATGTCGTACTGGTCGAGGTTATCCAGTTTGCCCTCAAAAGCAGGACGCTCGTCATTGCGGGCTTCCTCTTGTGCCAGTTCGGTCAACGGCGTATAAGCCATTCCGTCGTATTTGTGCGTCACGATCTCAAACTGGTCGGCTCCGGTCAGTTCGCTGATGTAGTCCGCCACGATTTTGGTGTTGCCCACTTGGATGTTTCCCACCGAGTAGTTCTCTCCTGCATGAGAGAAGAATACTACCAAACATTTGTGATTTGCCATTTTCTCATTTGTGTTTTGTGCGTTGCAGCCTGTTATCGCAAGAGCCGCAAGCAAGGTGAATAAAATCTTTCGCATAGCAGTAAATTTGAATTGCGGTGCAAAATTACTGCTTTTTTGCGAAATAGCCATTACATAATTTACGGCATTTCTTACACATTTCGCAGAAAAAACACTTTTCAGTCCATTTTTCCACCGACACATGAGCGGGAGACGACCGAGAGAAGACCGAGAGACGAAAAATCGTACAAATTGCATACTATATTTGCACAATTCAAAAAAAAGTTGTACCTTTGCAGCAGATTTCACTTTCCAAATTGTAAAAAAATATGATTTTGGGAAGTGAGTATGCTCCCCTTCTGCGAATCAAGGATGTGTACCCCAAATTCATCATTGCCCGCACTCGCGTACCGAAAATATGATTACCTAGGCATCCAAATCATCGATTTGGCAGAGTGGCTGCTTGATAGATGAATAAATGACATATGTAAAGAACTACCCTGAATACGTTAACAATATGAAAATCGAAGATAATCGTGCCTATGGCTAAGAACATCAAAGATTATAGAGATTACTGCCTCTCGAAGAAGAAATGACCGAATGGTAAATGAACAAATAGTAAATGGTATGACCGAATACGAAAAAATGCTTCATAACCTGCCCTACGATTATACGGACAAGGAGGTACAGGCGAATATCCTGCGGGCGTATTATGCCATGCGGGACCTCAATCAATGCGGTGCATGGGACATGGACGAACTGCACCGCTGCATCCACGCGCTCATCCCCGATGCGCACCCGTCGGTGATCATCTGTCCTCCTTTCCATTGCGACCACGGCAACCGTATCTCTATCGGCGAAGGTTCGATGGTCAATTTCAACGGCGTTTTCCTGGACGGCGGCGGTATCACTATCGGTGCCCACACGCTCATTGGTCCTAACTGCCAACTGCTGACGCCCGACCATCCGCATGACTATCTGGAGCGCCGCCGGACGATCGAGACCGGCAAACCGATATGTATCGGCGATGACTGCTGGCTCGGCGGCGGAGTGACCGTCTGTCCGGGCGTGACTATCGGCAACCGCGTCATCGTCGGCGCCGGTTCGGTCGTCACCCACGACATCCCCGATGATGTAGTCGTCGCCGGCAACCCTGCCAAAATAATTAAAAAAAATGAATGAAATCAGTTCGTGCCCGCAGTTGATTGAACGCGTGCAACAGTTGGGCTTTCTGCCGCTTTTGGATAGCGGCATTGACGGTTACTGCGCGGAGGAGATGATGGCGCCGGACTACCACTATGTGCAGTTTGACGACGGCTCGTGGGAATGGCCGTTGTGGACGTGGAAAGGACCTGCAATCACCGAGGGCAACTGCGTCTATGGCAAGTTCTTCGGCGGCAAAGCAGGTTTCATCAGCCGCGAGTGGTGGCGCGATTTCTATAACTACCGCCGCTCTATCTATCCCCAGCCAGAGATAGGTTCCGTGGAAGAAGCCATCCTCACCACGCTCCGCGAACAGGGAAGTGCCGTTGCGCGAGACCTGCGTGCCGCCTGCGGCATGACCGGACCGAAGATGCGCAGCCGTTTTGATGCGTACGTCACCAGGCAGCAGATGGGCTGTTATATCGTCACAGAAGACTTCGTCTATCCGCGTGACAAGCACGGCAAAGAGTACGGTTTCGGTTGGCAGTTGCTCAATACGCCGGAGAACCTGTTGGGTCGCGAAGCGTGCCTGCCTTATATCGATGAGACGCGCACAACCCTCCGCACACCGCAGGAATCGTACGAACGCATTCTCGTCCATCTGCGGGAGATTCTGCCGGAAGCCACCGACAAACAATTGAACAAACTGATTAAATAATACTAAAAAAAATGGTCGTAAATTCGACTGAATTTATAGTTGATGATTAGTTACTTTTAGCCCCCTCCACCGACCGATGACCGACTCACAACCGAGAGATGACCGAGAGAAGAAAAATCGTACAAATTGCATAATATATTTGCATATCTCGAAAAAAAGTAGTAACTTTGCAGCCGAAAGTTGCAAAGAGAGTAAAACAACATGGCAAAATCGGTCATAGATAGAATAGAATATCTTGTTCTGTTGGTAGCGGAGTTCGCCCGACTGAACAAACTATCCGAGGTGCAATCATACCGCTACCTGCAGCAGTATGGAGCGTTGGCTTTGTGCGAGAAACATTATAATATCATGCACACGCTCTCTGTGGAGGAGAATCTGCAAACTTTGCGCGAATATTGTCAACGGAAAGGAGGCAATCTATGATCCTCTATCATGGCACAACGGTCAATATTGAGCGTATCGACCTTATGAAATCCAAGCCCAACAAGGATTTCGGGCGTGCTTTCTATCTCTCGGAGGACTATAACCAAGCCTTGGAAATGGCGCAGTTCAAAGCGGAGTTTGCTGAACTGCCACCAGTGGTGAATGTCTATTCCTTTGACGAAAAGTTTTTGCAGGAGTTACGTTATAAACGCTTTGAGTCTTACACGGAGGAATGGGCGCATTTTGTGTATAACCATCGTACCGAGCCGCAAGGGCGCACGCTGCATGAGTTCGATATCGTCTATGGACCGATTGCGAACGATACTATAGGCGCACAGATTACCCGTTACAAGCAAAACTATATCACTTTTGAGGAGTTCCTTCAACGTATCCAATATCCCAAAGGTATCACTTTTCAATACGCTTTTTGTACGCAAAAGGCGATTGACCAATTGATTAAACAATGAACGTATCGCAGGCTGAATTTCAGAACATGAAAGAGGAGATTGTCAAAGACCTCATTGCTCGCCTTATGGATGAGCGTGGTTTGTCGATGCATGAAGCCTTTGATTTGGTGTATAACTCACGGTTGTTTGAAAAACTCAGCGACCCGAAAACGGGTCTGTATTTTCAATCTTCCGGCTATGTGTATAGCTACTTGCAAGACGAATTGAATCAATAAATACACGTCCCTCTCCGAGACGTAAAAGATGGAGAAAAACAAGCGCAAAGAGTTGCGCTAATTAAAAAACATATTAAATAAAGCGTTTACGCGCTTGTTCTCTGACTGTTTGGAATGTAGGAAACTTCAAAAAGTCGTTCGGAAACAAGTAAGTAGATGCTCACGAGTGTAAGACTCGCCCACACTATAGGTGTATCCTGTAGTGTGTTGGCGGATATATATATACACGGCGCGAGTAACTATTGTTTTATCTGACGACTAAGGTACTTCCTACAACCACAAACAGCGGATAACAACAGTTATTCGCGTTTTTTGTGTAAAGTTATGAATATTGTACAAGTAGGACCATATCCGTTATTTGCGGATTGTATTAAAGGAGGAGTGGAGTCCTCTGTTTTCGGGTTAGCGCAAGAATTGGCCAATTCCCATATTGTTGATGTATTTGATTTGCCGAGAATTGGAGGAAAAGATATAGTAGAACGGAAAGGTTCTCTTACTATTCATCGCTATGCCAACACCGGCAAATACAATCAAGATGCCGTAGATAGAGGCAAAGAAATGCTTCGTGACATAGTAGCATTGCACCCTGACATTGTACATATTCACGGAACAGGTCTGATTAGTAGCGTTTTATACAAAGCTATCAAATCGTACGGAATACCTGTTCTGCTGACAGTTCATGGACTTTTACATGTGGAGAAAAAGAATGCGTTACTAAAGCATCCTTCGCTCAAACATTTATACCAACTCATCGTGCAATCCCGCACGGAATTTGATGTGCTGAATGAAGCAGATCATATTATTGTGGATACAGAATATGTCGCTAATCAAATAAAACATCTCCATGCAAAAAAGAAAATTACCCATTTGCCTTGGATGTATGTAGTTCCACAAGGAATACAATCTCATTTCTTAACTTTACAACCCATAAATACCAAACAACAGTATATACTCTCGGTGGGATCTATATCACGGAGAAAAGGACATTTGCTTTTGATTAAGGCATTTGAGAAAGTGCATAGAGCAATTCCCGATGTGCATCTTGTAATAGCAGGAACACTTACTGAAAATGAGTATTTCTCTCAAATGCAAAGAGAAATAGAGAAATTGCATTTGTCGCAATTTGTTCAAATCCATAGTAACATAGCACAGGAAGATTTATTAACACACTATCAAAAAGCATCTTTGTTTACACTTCATAGTCAAGAAGAGAGTCAAGGAATAGCGTTAGTAGAAGCGATGGCTGTTGGATTACCTGTAGTTAGTACAACCGTTGGAGGAATACCTTTTGTTGTCAAAGATGGTGAAACAGGATTGCTTTCCATGTATGGAGATGTTGATGCTTTTGCTGATAATTTGATTAAACTACTGAAGAATGATGATTTGCGGAAACGGATGTCGCAAGACGCACGCAATGCCGCTCAAAGTTATTCGTGGCAAAATATAGCAGAAGCAATAGAGACAATATATGGTAGGATTTTAACGAATACCCCCAAAGGTGCAAGAGTAACAGATTAACCATTTAAAGGTGGTTTATATCCAACAAGCATATTCTTAACAATCATATACTTTTCAACTACCTTCTAAAAACCTGCCAAACAGCATATCTCGCGCCATGATTGAGAGGATGTGAGAATAAAGAGGAATCTTAATAATCGGCAATTCTGACAAAAGAGATCCACAATCTTCGGAATGAATCACCAACAACTTTCGGAACAACATATCCACAATCTTCGGAAAAACGCTCCCTTATCGCAAAATGTTTTTTGTAAAAAATACAACAAACCTCGGCCGTTTTTTTTAGGCGGTCGAGGTTTAATTTTGTGTGATTAAGTTACTTTTTGTGGTTTAGCCAGATAACCGGCACTACAAAAATGGCAACCATCAGCACACTGACGATAATTGTTGTGGTGTCCATAATATTTCCTTGTTTAAATTGTTTCAATTTGTGTTGTTAATATTCAGTTATTTCTCTGAAAGTCAACACAAAATGCGCCGGAGGAAGTACACATAGTACGCGCTCCCGGCAGACGAACAGAAAGGACTTGTCTCAAGCCGTTCCTGACCGCGAAAAACAATAAAAACAGGTTGGTAATGATGAATCATTTTGCGCAAGAAAGCCGTTCGGGTTCTGTTCTTGCCGAAAGGCGTGCGCTGGGTGTTCGCACTGAAATGAGTGGGTACAGAGGCGGTTATGTTCGAACCATTGTTGGCAAGGGTCAAGGGTTCGCCTTGTATCCCCACAAGCGTGTGATGGTCGGTTTGTTGCACTGCGCAACCGGACGTTTGAACCGGCTTCGCAGTGGGCTTATCCATCGGCTCAAACCACTGAACGCCGATGCTTACCAAGATCAACAATATGTACCAAAATCGTTTCATCTCAAAAGCGAGTGCAAAATTACAAAAAAAATCCCACATATGCAAATGTATGCAGGATTTTTTTTGTTTATCGCAAGCGCGAGAGCATTTTGATGCCATAGACAGGCCAGTACGGCACTTTCTCAATGCCTGTGCGGACACGAGGTATGTCGAGCAAAAGGAATGCCGAAGTCATGAAAGCAGACACCCATGTAATCTGACCGAAGATCTGCTTGAGGGTAACGGACATGACGCTCTGCGTCAAAGTTGAGAGTTGAGAGTTTAGAGTTGAGAGAAGTTGAGAGTCGATAGTTGAAAGTGTGATATATTCTCCATATCTCGACATGTTATCTGCCATGAAATGTTTGAAAAGCGTGGTGTAGAGCCCGTAACCCGATGCGCCGGCGAGGTACATGTGGATGACATTGAAGATGAAAAGCGCCATGAAGAAATGCTGCAAATCATGCACGGACTCGTGCAACGACCACATGAGCGAGACCGCTAAAATAGCGTACGCACAGCCACGGAACGCCAAGCCCAAACGGTATTGCTCAATCGGCACATTGACATCCAAATAGAAGTACATCCACATCGAATAGACCAAGATACAACCGAAGCCGATGGCAAAGAGTTTCCAAACTTTCCATCTGGCGTGTCCAAGCCAGTAAAGCGTGATCAGCACACCCACATACACACCCGGCAGCGACCAGAGACAGAGTGCTCCTTTGGTGTGTTCCTCCAAGCCCCGCACTTCGGTCCAATAAATCTCCTCCAGCGTGTGCTCGGCTCCCAGAAGCAGTTCGGCAACGGCGGTCACAAAGAGAATCGCCAGCACGTTTTTGTACTTGAAGATTTCCAGCGAGATATACGGCTGTTCCACCGTTTTGAGGCGGTACATGATAAAGGCAAGAAGGATGAGGCTACATGCCAAGACCCAGCGCAATGTGGGCGAAAAGAACCACATAAGGCGGTCGCCATAGACGAGAATATAACTGACCATAAGCATCAGCAGACTTATCAGTAGTCCCGTGGAGATGTCGATGCCTTTGAGCGGCATGCGTTGCGGCATCGGACACCACGGTTGGCAAAGAAGCAGCTGAACGAGTACCACAAACGCCATCGTTCCGATGGTCAGCACGTGCATCATCTGCCAACTCAGATGAAAAGCAACCACCGCCGCCAGCCACGCGCTGCCGGTGATAGCGGTCAGCAGGATAATATGCAAAATCGGGAAGAAGATACCGAAATCGCGTTCGGGCGTCATCCACAACTGGATATTGGACATGCACTCAAACGTGCCTTGTATCTTTGCCACGCCCGCGAGAAAACAAACGGGCAGCAGAATAGCCATGTTCGTCGTGCGCATAGTGATAAAATTGCACACCGCAATCACGACCGCCGAAGTGATGAGCAGCTGTTGGTTGGTGAAGCGGAACTTCATCCGAAACAGCATCGGAAACCACACCGCCATGCCAGCCAAACCGGCATAAAGGAGCATCAGCAGGTCTTCCAGTTGCAAGGCCGTCGTCCCGCGTACTGCTTCCATCGCACCGAGATAAACCCCGCACGAAAACTGTATGCAGATGACCTGCGCAATATATATCCACGGCTGGATGCGGCGCGGCACAAAGTCGCGGAACATGGGCATCATGAACGGCATGCCCTTAGGAGCGGAAGGAGGTAGATTCATTTTAATACTTCACTTCACATTCGACACTATAACCGGCTTTGAGACGCGCCAAATCTTCGGGGCTGTTCTCTTTGAGCGAGATGCGGACGGTGAGGCGTTGCTCCACCTTGACGAAGTTACCCGTGGCGTTGTCAATGGGGATGAGGGAGAACGCGCTGCCTGTCGCATCGGAGAGGCTGAGAACGCGGCCTTTGTACTCGATGTCAGGAACCGCGTCCACATGGATAGAGACCACCGAACCTTCGTGGATATGCGGCAGTTGGGTCTCGCGGTAATTGGCTTCCACCCATTTCTGGTTCTCATCCACGATGCTGACGAGCGTCTGACCCGGGTTGACCAGTTCGCCGATATTGATGTCACGCGAACCCACAAAACCCGAGTGCGTGGCGATGATGTAACAATAGGAAAGATTGAGTTCGGCTAACTCGACCGCCGCCTCAGCCAGTTTGACCGCTGCTTCCACCGCCGAGCGGTTATGGCTCGTCTCATCCGCCATGCTGCGTTGCATGTCGATGGTGTGACAGATCTGCTCGTAACGCGCTTGGGCGGCAAGATAAGCCGAGTGCGTCTGGTCGGCTATCTGCTGTGCGATAGAACCTGTGCGAAGCAACTGCTCGCAGCGTTTGTCCTCACGAGCGAGATTGTCCAAATTGGCTTTTGCCTCGGCTTTGGAGGCTTCGGTAGCGGAGATGTTTGATGATGCCGTACGAACCGACGAACCGGCTTGTTTGCTTTGCTGCTGGGCTCGCGCCAAGTCGCTCTTGGCTTGCGCTAAGCGCAGACGAAACTCGCTGTCTTCGATGATGACGAGCGTGTCGCCTTCGCAAACGTGTTGGTACGCCTCGAAGCGAATCTCCTTAATAAAACCCTGCACGCGGGTGTTCTGCGGCGCGATATACTGGCACACGCGGGCGTTGTCGGTGTACTCGATGCGACCGAAATGAGTGAACTGCAGCACGACATACGTGATGCCGACGAGAAGAAGCAACACAATGACCGTGTTGTACAGATTCGTTAAAATGCGGGATTTATCCATGTTGTAACCCTACTTAAATTATTAATACTCAATGTCGTGGCACCATTTGCCATCGAGGAATATTATAGGGTTACCCCACGCCTTTACCAAGGCTTTTTATGTCGAAATCAAGTGCAAAGGTACTGCTTTTTTGCGACATATGCAAATTTTTTGGCAGAAAAATTTTCTCACAACCGCAGTTTAGGCAGATTACCCTCACGCGCACGCGTAACTGCCTAATATATTTCACACGCGCACGCGCAACAACCCTATCTGCGAATTTTGCCTTCTTTCTCTACTTTTCTCTCTAAAAACTTGCATAATTCAAAAAAAAGCAGTACCTTTGCGGCCGCAAAGGTTTTTGCATGAAAAGAAGATGACTATTCTGTGTATAGAAACAAGTACGGCGGTTTGTTCGGCGGCTATCTGTAAGGAGGGCGCGCTGCTCAAGCAGTGTATCTGTTACGAGGGATCAAACCATGCGAAGCAGTTGCCCTTGTTTATTGAGGAATTACTGGGTTTTGCCCGTGAGCAGGGTTTGCCGATCGAGGCGGTTGCGTTGAGCGAGGGTCCGGGTAGTTACACAGGTTTGCGTATCGGTACGAGTACGGCCAAGGGCTTGTGCTATGGCCTCAATATCCCGCTGATTCCGATTCCGACGCTGGCGATCCTCAATGCCGCTTCGGGGCAGAAAGAGGGTGTACTGGTTCCCATGATTGATGCCCGTAGAATGGAAGTCTATACAGAGGTTAGCGGTGAGGGGTTAGAGGTTACGGGAGCTCGCGCAGTGGTCGTGGAGAACGAAGAGAGTCTCTATACAGGGGATGAAGCGGTTTATTACTTCGGCGACGGTGCAGCGAAATGCCAAAGCGTGCTGACCCGGCCCAATTGGCATTTTATCCCCGATATCGTGCCGGAAGCGCGGTTTATGGGCGAATTGGCGGAAAGTGGAAAGCGGAAGGTGGAAAGTAAAGAGTTGGCCTACTACGAGCCGTATTACTTAAAAGAATTTATAGCAGCGCAAAGTCATGTTAAGGGACTTTTGTAACATATTATCATTAGTATTGGTGATCTTCTTCTCTTCGTGTTCGACGCAGAAGAACACCCGGGGTACGCGTTTATTTCACCAGACGAAGGTGAAGTACAATATCATGTACAATGGTACCATCGCCTATGAAGAGGGTTTGAAAGCCATCCGCGATGCCAATACGGACGATTACAGTCAGGTCTTGTACCTCTATCCGGTGTCCAATCACCAGGCGGCGGAGGCCAGCAAAGCCAGCATGGACCGCACGATCGACAAGTGCCGCAAGTGCATCAAGTTACACTCCATCAAGGCGAAACCCAAACGCGACCCGAAGAAAGCGAACGACCCGAAATATAAGCTCTGGTTGCAATCGGAAGAGTTCAATAAAAATATGCGTTTGGCATGGATCCGGTTGGGCGAAGCAGAGTTCCATAAGGGTGATTTCTTAGGCGCTGTCAGCACCTTCCAGTATATCATCAAGCATTATCAGAACGACCCCGACATGATCGCGCAGAGTCAGTTATGGATCGCGCGGGGCTATGCCGAGATGGGCTGGCAATACGAGGCAGAGGACATGCTGCAGCGGGTGCAGATCGATAATCTGAGCAAGAAACATGCGAAGTTATACTCGGCCGTGAAGGCGGACGTGTTGCTCAAGGGCCAACAGTACCACCAGGCGATACCGTTCGTTAAGTTAGCCATCCCGTATGAGAAACGCACGATCTACCGTCCGCGGTTTGCGTATGTGTTGGGTCAGTTATACGAGAAAGAGAACAAACGCGACGAGGCCATCAGCGCCTATAAGTCCGTGGTACGCATGGCGCCGCCGATCGAGATGGAGTTCAATGCGCGTATCCGCATGGCGGAGTTGGGCGGCAAGAACAGTCTAAGGTCGCTGCGTACGATGAGCAAGCAGGCGAAATACAAGGATAAGTTAGACCTCATCTACGGTGCGACGGGAAATATCTACCTGCGTCAGCAAGACACGGTCAAGGCGCTGGAGTGGTACACCAAAGCGATCGAGGCCTCCACGCAGGCCGGTCCGGCGAAGGCAGAGGTGCTTGTTCGTGCCGGCGATATCTATTACGAGCAGCGCGCATACGTGAAGGCGCAGCCCTGTTACCGCGAGGCGATGACGATCCTGAGTTCCGAGAACCCCACCTATATCCGTATCCAGAAGCGCTCGGAGGTGCTGGATGAGTTGATCCTGGCTTATGAGCAGAAGGAGCTCCAGGACTCGCTGCAGCGGCTGAGTCGGATGACGGAAGAGGAGCAGCGGGCGATTGCGGAGAAGATCGTGGCGGACCTGATCAAGGCTGAGAAAGAAGACTCCGTCAAGCAGGCGGAGGATGCCTTGGCGCAAGCCAGGTCGGATAAGAACGGAGGTCCGCGCAGCGTGGATACGAAGAATATGTTCGGCGGCGGCGCGCAGAAAGGGGAGTGGTATTTCTATAACCCGCAGTTGATCAAGCAGGGTCAGCAGGAATGGCGCAGACGCTGGGGTAGTCGTGTGCTGGAAGATAACTGGAGAAGGCAGAATAAGCAGGTGATCGCCAATGATGAAATGAGCGCTGCGCTCAATGATGAGAATGAGTTGGAAGGCGATTCGACCTTGTTAGCGGCGGACTCGGCAGCGATGAAGCCTGTATTCGTGCCCGAGACGGATAATCATAAACCCGAGTATTACCTGCAGCAGATCCCGCGCACGGAGCAGGAGTTGGCGCTGAGCGACAGCCTCTGGTGTGACGCGGCGGTGACGCTCTATTATATCTACCGTGATCGGGTGGAAGATGAGAACTTGGCGACGGAGACCTTGCAGGAATTGGAGAAGAAGGCCGCTTGCGGATCGAAGATGGAAGAGGTGCATGCAGAGCTGGAGCTACGCGCCTTGCGCAATGACCCCGAGTTCATCGCCCGCATGAAGAAGATGCTCGCGGAGCAGGACTCGCTCTATGCTGCGACGTATGCTGCCTATACGAAGGGTAAATACAAGGAAGTGAAAGCCAATAAGCAGTTTGCGCAGACGAACTGGCCGGAGAGCCGATTGATGCCGCGCTTCCTGTTCCTCAACGCCGTATCGGTAGCCCGCACGGAGGGTCAGCAGGCGTTTGTGAGCGAGTTGCAGGATCTGGTAGCCAACTATGGCGAGAGTGAGTTAGGCGCGATGGCGAAAGACATGCTCGCGATGATGGGGCAGGGTATGGAGAGCAAGAAAGGCGGTAGTACAGGTTCGCTGGCCGACATGCGCGAACAAGCGGAAGTGGAGAAACAGGCAGAGCAGCAGGCAGATACCTTGCAATGGAGCGAGGATCGCAAGCAGCCGAGTGTGGTACTGCTGCGCATGGCGAAGGCCGACGAAGAGGCGCTGAACGAATTGCAGTTCGAGATAGCGGTGTTTAACTTCAGCCAATTCCTGATCCGCGATTTCGAGTTGCAGAAGATGCCGGTGTTGGGTGAGGGTTGTGCATTGCGCGTAAGCGGATTTGCTGACCTGGACGAAGCCGATTGGTGGATTGGATTGGTGCGCAAGGATGCCCATATGCAAGGCGTGCTGATCGGCATCGAGGTACAGCCGGTAGCCGAAGTGAACCTGCCGCTGGTAAGATAAAAAAAGAGAACCGTTGCCGATTCTCTCTGTCGGGAAGACGTGATTCGAACACGCGACCTCCGGTCCCCCAGACCGTTGCGCTACCGGGCTGCGCCACTTCCCGTCGCTTTTGTTTTTTCAAAAGCGGGTGCAAAGGTACTGCTTTTTTGTGACATATGCAAATTTTTAAGCAAAATAATGACAAAAAAATTTTATATTGAGACATACGGGTGTCAAATGAACGTCGCGGATAGCGAGGTGGTAGCGGCTATTTTGCAGACCACGGACGCGGAGATGACGGAGCAATGGGAGGATGCGGATATCATCCTGCTCAACACCTGTTCCATCCGTGACAACGCCGAGCAGAAGGTGGGTTCGCGCCTCCGCGAACTGAAGGGTCTTTTAGCGAAGCGGTCTTTCAGCAAAGCGGTCGTACAGCAGAGCGGTCCTACAGACGCAGTCGGTCAGCACGCGAAGCGGCCTGTCATCGGCGTGATCGGTTGTATGGCGGAGCGTATGGGGCAGGAGCTGATTGATGAGTTCGGTGTGGATTTTGTGGCAGGTCCTGACGCGTACATGGATATCCCGAACCTGTTGGCGCAATGCGAGCAGGGACACAAGGCGATGAATGTGGAGTTGAGTACGACGGAGACCTATCGCCAGATCATTCCCGCGCGTATCGGTAAGTCGATCAGCGGTTTTGTGAGTATCATGCGCGGATGCAATAATTTCTGTTCCTATTGCGTGGTGCCTTACACCCGCGGTCGCGAGCGTAGCCGGGATGTGGAGTCGATCCTCAATGAGGTACGCGATCTGCAGGCGAAGGGGTATAAGGAAGTAACCCTCCTTGGTCAGAATGTCAATTCCTATAAGTTCGGCGAGGTCGATTTCGCAGACCTGTTAGAGATCGTGGCTGAGGCTGTGCCGGACATGCGGATCCGCTTCACGACGAGTCACCCGAAGGACATGAGCGACAAGACGCTCGAAGCCATCAGCCGGCATAAGAACCTCTGTAAGTTCATTCACTTGGCCGTGCAATCGGGTTCGAACCATGTGCTCAAACTCATGAACCGCAAATATACCCGCGAGTGGTACCTCGATCGTATCGCGGCGATCCGCCGGATCTTACCGACCGCCGCGATCAGCACGGATATCTTCTGCGGCTTCCACGATGAGACGCTGGAGGATCACGCCGAGACCCTGAGTCTGATGCGCGAGGTGGGTTTTGACTCGGCCTTTATGTTCAAGTACTCGGAGCGCCCGGGAACCTATGCGCATAAGCACCTGCCGGATAACATCCTGGAAGAGGAGAAAGTGCGCCGCTTGAACGAGATCATCGCGCTGCAGACGCAACTCTCATTAGAGTCCAATCAGCGGGAGATCGGCAAGACGGTAGAAGTGCTGGTAGAGGGTTTCTCCAAGCGCAGTCATGATGATATGTACGGTCGCACGGAGCAGTACAAGACGGTCGTTTTTCCCCGTACGAACCAGAAGATCGGCGACTTGGTGATGGTGAAGGTTTTGGAAGCCTCTGCTGCAACCTTACGCGGCGAAATAGTGTAAAAACGAAGATTTTTTGCATTTTTTCATGAAAATATTTGGTTATATGAAATAAAAGCAGTACCTTTGCAGCGAAAATAAAAATTTTCATAGTTAAGGTTTAGGTTTAATGGCGAAAGGAGGCTGTGAAGTTTCCTTTCGTTTTTAAACAAAAAAAGAGGCAGCAGCCTTATTTTTTTATGACTGACGAAAGCAAAAATAACCTTCCCGACCTGACAGATCCGGAAGAGATTCGCAAGGCAATCATTGCGAATGAGATACTGACGCGCAAATATTGATAGTAATAATAATTTAAACCCTCTTGATCGGCATGGAGGGTCCCCGACGGGCGCTAACGTAGTGCACCCGGTGGGGAGAGCGGAGGCATCGGTCGCCCCTTCGATTTAGCGAAGCGGTATCGACCTTTGCGATCCGATTGCCGAACGCGAATGGCTGTAACGTACATGACCGAAGAAGGTCTACAGAAATTGAAAGAGGAGCTCCAGCAATTGGAGACCGTAGAGCGCCCGCGCGTGATTGCCGCTATTGCGGAGGCACGTGAGAAGGGTGACTTGAGCGAGAACGCGGAGTATGACGCCGCGAAGGAAGAGCAGGGTATCTTGGAGAGCAAGATCGCGCACATCAAGACCAAACTGATGGAGGCGCGTGTGCTGGATACCAGCGATATCAAGACGGACGAGGTGCAGATCCTGACCAAGGTGCGCGTTCGCGTACTCAAGACGGGTAAGGAGAAGACTTATCAGTTGGTCACCGAAGGTGAGGCAAACTCGCTGGAGGGCAAGATCTCCGTCACCACCCCGATTGCTAAGGGCTTGATGGGTAAGAAAGTGGGCGACATCGCACAAGTGCAAGTTCCCGCCGGTTTAATGGAATACGAGATTCTTGAGATTTCTTTGTAAAGAAAAAAACATAAAAAACACTGATTATTGATTGAGATTATTGCATAATCCATGAGTCTTTGCTTGCTAATCTTCATTCGCAAATAAATTAGCAATGAACATTACCAATCAAACCCTCATCTCTTCGAGATCCAATCAATAATCAGAAATTTACACAAAAAACAATGTCTTTTATGTTTTTTCTAAAAAATGTAAAATAACATGACGATCTTTACGAAAATCATCAAGGGTGAGATCCCGAGTTATAAGGTAGCGGAGGACGAGAAGAACTATGCCTTTTTGGATATCAACCCCTTGGTGAAGGGGCACACGCTGGTCGTTCCGAAACTGCCGGAGCCGGAGAGCGATTACCTCTTTGACCTCACCGACGAGCAATACACCAGTCTCATGGCGTTTGCCAAACGCGTAGCCAAAGGCCTCAAGGCCGCTACAGGCTGCAAGCGCGTAGGCGTAGCGGTACTGGGCATGGAGGTAAACCACGTGCATATCCATTTGGTACCGCTCAATAGCGAGAAGGATATGCTCTTCTCCAATTCCAAACTCAGCCTGCCGGCAGAGGAGATGGCGATCATTGCTAATTCGATTGCTGAAGCAATCGATAAGATCGCTGCGCTGTAAGACCGTTTCACTGTAGGACCGCTGCGCTGTAAGACCGGCCTACGGCCTGTAGGATAGCGCTGCGGCTGTTAAGGCAGCCAATTTGGCGTTATTAAGCACGAGTTGGATGTTCGCAGCGAGGCTGTCACCGCCGGTGAGATCTTTCACTTTGGCCAGTAAGAAAGGTGTGCATTGTTTTCCATGCACGCCTTTTTTGTCGGCTTCGGCGAGCGCCTGATCGATCGCGGCATTGATGACGTCGGCCGGCATGGAGTACTGCTCCGGAATAGGATTGGTGACGAGCATTCCACCCTTGAGCCCGCAGTCCATCTTGGCCCGGAATGCCGCGGCGAGTTCTTCGGGCGTATCGATGCGATAGTCCACGCCGAAACCGCTATGCCGGGTATAGAACGCCGGCAGTTCATCCGTGCCGTACCCGATGACGGGCACGCCTTTGGTCTCGAGGTATTCGAGCGTCAGCCCCAGGTCGAGGATGGACTTGGCGCCGGCACAGATGACCATGACGGGAGTCTGGGCGAGCTCCTCCAGATCTGCGGATATATCGAAAGTCTGTTGCGCCCCGCGATGCACACCGCCGATGCCGCCGGTCGCGAACACTTTGATGCCGGCCATGGCGGCGATGATCATAGTTGTGGTGACGGTAGTGGCCCCATCGGCCTTACGGGCAATGAGTACGGGTAAGTCACGCCGCGAGGCTTTTGTGACAGCCTGTCCTTTGCGGCCGAGGTACTCGATCTCTTCAGGGGTACAACCCGCCTTGAGTTGTCCGCCGATGATGGCGATCGTCGCGGGTACGGCGCCGTTGTCGCGGATGGTCTGCTCCACGCGCAGCGCGGTCTCTACATTCTGCGGATACGGCATGCCGTGACTAATGATCGTGGACTCCAGCGCCACAACCGGGCGCCCTTCTTTCAATGCGCTCGCCACTTCCGGCGAGATAGAGAGATATTTATTCATTTTCAAATTTTTTAGATAGAAAAAAACATATAAAACACTGATTATTGATTGAACGTACCTTCGTACGTACGAATATAATTTTGCTAATATGCTCGTTCAAGTAAATTTGACGACCATCTTACCAAAATCATCTTCATCTCCTTCTGAGATTTCAATCAATAATCAGAAATAAACCTACAAAACAATTTTATCATACACTCGTGAATTATAATGTTTTTTATGTTTATGTCCTCATTTGCTGGTACTCACCAGAGTGTGGATTTGATTTTAAAATTTTTTTTATGTTTATGTCTTTTGAAGGCATTAACTCGCAGAGTTGCGGAGTTTGGGACAAAAACTATCCGAAAGCTTGCTTGCGAGGAGTTTTTAGCCGCAAAGTACGCAATGCGCATTGCGCTAAAGCCTTCAAAAGGGTTTTGTCTGTTTTTTTCTTAAAGTTATCGCATCAGTACTATTTTTTCTAAATATATTACAGCAATATATTTGCAATTTCGGGATTGACGGCTTTGGGGCTCATGAGGGTAGCGCGGGCGGCCATGAGTCCGTACTGGGCCGTTTGCGGGAAGTTGATGCCTTTGGCATGCGCATAGACGACACCTGCCAGGAAAGCATCGCCGGCGCCGGTAGTATTGACGATCTCGCCGGGCAGGGCGGGGAAGAGCCATTCCTCGGCGGTATTGCGGCAATAGACGCCTTCGCCGCTGAGCGTGATATAGACATGCGCCACACCGAGGTTGAGCAGCACTTGTGCCGCCTCGGCATAGGTCGTGGTCTGCGTGACGGCGAGCGCCTCTTTGAGGTTGAGCTTGAGCGAATGGAGGTAGGGCAGCTTGCATTTGCGCAGGGCATTGACCACGCGATGCGCCTTGGTCGAGCTGACGCCGTCGATGAAGAGCGGCGCCGTGACGTTCTCCATCAGCCAGCGGATGGAGTCCTCGGTGAGGTTGGTATCCGCCACGATGAACTCGGACATATTGATCTCCCCGATCCGTTTGGCGAGCCATTAGGGCGTGATCGAGCGGATGGCCTCGGTGTCGGCCACGGCGGCTATCATCTCGCCCCCATGGTTATGGATACAGAGGTAGATGCCGGATCGCAGGGGATTAACCCGCTCGGATAGGTGCACATCGATGCCCTGCTGCTTGCAATAGTCGTGCAGCAAACCGCCGAAGAGGTCGCCTCCGAAGATAGTGAGCAACTGGGTACGGGCACCAAGCAGGGAGAGGTTATGCGCGATGTTGCGCGCCACGCCGCCGTAGCCGACGTCCACATGTCCGGGATTGGAGTCCGCGGCGATGAACGCATCATTGAGTGTGGCCGACAGGTCCACATTCGCTCCTCCGATGATAGAAATGAGTGTATCCATGATTTTAGCTTTTCCGCCTGCAAAGGTACTGCTTTTTTTTTATATATGCAAGGTTTAGGAAGAAAAAAACATAAAAAACACTGATTGATAATTTAAGAAAAAAACATAAAAAACCCTGATTATTGATTTTATTTAACAATACGAATCTTATTTTGCTAAACTGCTTTCACAAATAAATTTGCAAATCACTTTATCAAAATAATCTTCCAAATTCTTTGAATTTAAAATCAATAATCAGAAATAAACGAACTATATTAAAAATGCGACAAAAAAATGATTTTTTAGGCTAATGATGATACATATCCATCTATATAGGGGCGATTGTTGGTAACAACGGCGAAAGCTTGTCTAATAAGTTTGTTAGCGAT